>Ga0102940_1000859_pt1 | contig 20435 bp, 17 predicted proteins | sample SalPonR2_C_D1_MG_FD_78215 | JGI IMG/M metagenome (GOLD analysis project Ga0102940, IMG submission 78215) | Salt pond soil microbial communities from South San Francisco under conditions of wetland restoration - Salt Pond MetaG R2_C_D1_MG | ecosystem: Environmental > Aquatic > Marine > Intertidal... | reverse complement strand
TGCTAAATAAACAGGTCGTTGGATAAAAATGGACAAAAAAACAAAAAAAGAACGGCTGAATGCATTTGACAGCCTTCCCCAGGGCATCAAAGAAAAGCTGACCCCGGAAGAAAAACATTTGTTTTTAACAGCAGATACCTGGCCGGAAACGCTGTTTGAAAAACTGGATGAATTTATCATCACAGAATAAGTGGTTTATTTTTGTGCATCCGCTTTTTTCTGCTCCAGCATCTGCCATCTGTTATATAAATCTTGAACCTGGTTTTCAGCTTTCTCAAGTTCTTGACAGGCCCTGGTCATCTGTGCCACCTGTGCTGCAAAATCAGGGTCCTGGATTTTGTTGTGCAAAGACTGCACATGGGCTTCTGCCGCCAGAATTTTTTCTTCCATATGTTCCAGCGCATACTTGTCCTTATAGGAAAAAACAGGTTTGGAACCAAATGGTTTTTTTGGTGGCGGTTTGGCAGAAGACGCAGAATTTTTTTTCCGGGAGGACTGTTTCTGCAGGGTTCTGGCTTTGAGGATCTGGTTGAAATCCTTGTAAAATGCTGCATCTGCTGCCGGATCCAGATACAGTATCCGGTGACAGACCCGGTCCATGAGATACCGGTCATGGGAGACTATCACCACGGCTCCGGCAAATTCCTGGATACTTTGTTCTAAAACCTCCAAAGACAAAATATCCAGGTCATTGGTGGGTTCATCTAAAAGCAGGACATCAGCTGGCTGCAACATGAGATCCGCCAGAATGATTCTGGCTTTTTCTCCGCCGGACAGGTGCTTGACCGGCATATCCAGCTGATCCGGCATGAACAGGAACCGTTTGGCCCAGGTCACCACATGCACGCTTTTCCCCAGGTAGTTGACCGCATCCCCGCCGGCGGGATTCAGCGCATCCCGCAGCAGGGTTTCAGGGTTCAGCTGGGTTCTCTCCTGGTCGTATACGGCAATTTTCAGGCCCTCGGCCCATTTGACCGTGCCAAGATCCGGTATTGTCTTTTTTTCCAGCAAAGACAAAAATGTGGATTTGCCGGAGCCGTTTTCCCCCACCACTCCCAGGCAGGCACCAGGCCCCAGTTCAAAGGTAATGCCGGAAAAAAGACAGGTATCTTTAAATCCCTTGGTAAGGTTGTGCACCTGCATCAGTTTTCGGGTCTGCCGGCCGGTGCCGGTGAAATCGATATCCACTCTGGCAATGTGGCGGTTTCTTTCCCTGAGTGCGCACAGATCCTGGCGCAGTTTGTCTGCCTGGTCAATGCGGAACCGGGCCTTGGATGTCCTGGCCTTGGGACCCTGTTTGAGCCACTGGTCTTCTCTGCGCATTTTACTGGCCAAAGATGCCTGCTGTTTCTTTTGGGCTGTTAGGAATTTTTGGCGCTCTTTTTCAAACACCTGGTAGGATCCCTGCACGGCAAAATATCCCTGGTCGTAAAACAGGCCCATTTCCATGATACCAGTGCACACATTTTCCAGAAAAGCCCTGTCATGGCTCACCAGAATATAGGAAAAGGGTGCAGATACAAGGATTTGCTCCAGCCACAGGATGCCGCTGATATCCAGATGGTTGGTGGGCTCATCCAGCAGCAGAAGATCCGGTCCCATGCACAGGGAACGGGTGATGGCCAAGCGTTTCTTCCACCCACCGGACAATAGTTTTACCGGAATGCTTGTATCTGCAAATCCGCCTTTTCCCAGGGCCTGGTTTATCCGCCGAAGGCGCTCTTTGTCATCCATGGGAAGGTGTGACAGGCTGTTGAACAGCGTTTCTTCCACGGTCTTATCCGGTTCCAGCTGGTCTTCCTGGTCAAGATAGACAACACGCGCTCCCTTTTGTACTGCCACTTCACCTTTGTCAGGAAGCACCATGCCTGCAATGATCTTGAGCAAAGTAGATTTGCCACTGCCATTGCTGCCGATGAGCCCTAAGTGTCCCCCTTTTTTAAAATCAAAAGTCAGATCCGCAAAAAGGGTGTCATCGCCAAAGGATTGGGACATTTCCGTGATGCTGAAAAGAACGGTCATGAAATGATTTTCCGGTACTAATGGGTTTTCTGGATCCGTTTGAACACCCGGACCATCTTGATAACAAAGGTGAGGGCCAGCGCTGTGCTTATAAGCAGGACAAAACTGGCGGCAAAAAATGCCATGATAAAACTGAAAGGGTCATCAAGGCCATAGGATGCCCTGAGCAGATTAACGCCGAAAAACAGGAAAAAAAGCGATACAAGCGTCAGCACAATCTGAAAAATCCACCAAGTATATTTCATGAAATCCTTTGATTTTTTTATTCTTTACACACAGTGCGAAAAATTTGCAGCCAAGGGTACCGGTTCTGTCAAAAAAAATCAAATCAATATTGATTATTCACGAGCGGGGCATATATTACTGTAATGATTTAGGGTTTAATCACAACAAATGACCGGCAAACAACTATTTCGGAGAATACAATTTCATGAGGGTGCTGCTGGTGGAAGATGATGAAAAAATCGCCCGGTTTGTGGAAAAAGGGCTGCGGGCATCCGGTTTTGCTGTGGATACGGCTGCCACAGGCCCTTTGGGATTTGAAAAAGCAGGTGAAACATCCTATGACACGGTGATCATTGATATTATGCTGCCGGAAATGGATGGATTTTCCCTGATCCGCAAAATCCGGGGGGATGACCATAATACCCCCATTATCGTGTTGAGCGCCAGAGACCGGGTGGAAGACCGCGTCCGGGGCCTTGAAGCAGGGGCAGATGATTATTTGACCAAACCCTTTGCTTTTTCCGAACTGCTGGCCCGGATCCAGGCCTTGATCAGGCGGGCCGGCAATGTGTCAGATCCGGTACTACTCTCTTACGAGGATCTGTCTCTGGATATTGTAAAACGCCAGGTCAAAAGGGGAGGGAAGACGATTGACCTGCAGCCCCTGGAGTTTTCTCTGCTGGAATACCTGCTGCGCAACCGGGAACGGGTGGTATCCAAAACCATGATCATGGAACATGTATGGAATTACAATTTTGATCCCATGACAAATGTGGTGGAAGCCAGAATCTGCCGGCTGCGGGAAAAAATTGACAAAGATTTTTCTGTAAAACTGATCCAAACCGTCAGGGGGGCAGGGTATGTGCTGAGGAACCAGGATGCCTGATCTGTTCAGGACCATCAGTTTCCGTCTCACCCTCTGGTATACCGGTATTTTTTCCATTTCCGCGTGTGTTGCATTTGTGCTGTTTTATTATCTGGCAGTGTCCACCCTCCAGGAGCAGACCGATCAGGAACTGCTGGAAAAAGCCAGCCAGTTTTCCGCTGTCATCCAGCAGAACGGACTGCGGGGCGCCAAGACCCTTGCGGTGATTGAAGCCCAGGCAGCAGGAGAAAAAATGATTTTTTTCAGGCTGCTCTATCCCACAGGCGAGGTGTTTGCATCATCCCATATGTCCTATTGGAAAGATGTTACAGTGGACCAGCACCTGCTGGATCGGCTGGTAAAAAAAAAATCCCATGTGTTTGACACCCGCACCATAGCCCGGACACATAAGGCCCGCATCCTGTATGCCTTTGTGGCCCATAACGCCATTTTACAAACCGGGGTTGTCATGGATGCCCAGTCCAGATTTCTCAATGCCTTTAAACGGATATTTCTTGTTGCCATGGTATTTATCATCAGTTTTTCCGCTGTTTCCGGCTGGTTTCTGGTGCGCAAGGCGTTGCTGCGGGTGGATACCATCACCCGGACCGCCAAAGAGATTACCGGCTCCAGTCTTCAAAAGCGGGTGCCGGAGACCGGGAGCAAGGATGAACTGGATCATCTGGCCAATACCTTTAACCAGATGCTGGACCGTATCCAGGCCCTGGTGAGCAGTGTCCGGGAAATGGGGGACAATATCGCCCATGACCTGAAAAGCCCGGTCACACGGATCCGGGGAGGGGCGGAAATGACCATGATACAGGGAAAAACCATGGATGATTTTCATGCCATGGCCGCTGACACCATAGAGGAATCAGACCGACTCCTGGATATGATAAACACCATGCTGGTTATTTCCAGAACAGAGGCGGGAGAAGGCGAATTTCAGTTCCAGCAGGTGGATGTAACCAAAATGGTGCAGCAGGCCTGTGATTTGTTCGTTCCGGTTGCAGAGGACAGGCAGATTCAGTTTACCTGCAAAATTGCCCACAGGTTTTATGCACATGCAGATATCAAAATGCTCCAGCGCGCATTTTCCAACCTGGTGGACAATGCATTGAAATATACTGGCAAAGGCGGACAGGTGGTGGTTCAGGCCCGGCAGAAAACCGGTGAAAATCTGGAGATTCAGGTGATGGATACCGGGCCGGGAATACCGCCACAGTTCCAGGCGCGCATTTTTGAACGGTTTTTTCGGACCGAATCCTCCAGAAACAGCCCCGGCACAGGGTTGGGGCTGCCCCTGGCCAGAACCATAGCACAGGCCCACGGGGGAGATGTCCGGGTGGAAAGCACACCCGGCACAGGATCTGTCTTCACCCTTTCATTACCATATTGTAATTTTCAGGTCATACAAACATCATAGTTTTGTATTATATTGATATGCATAGAACAGACGATTGTTGTCATTATCTGTACAACCCATTGAAAGGAGAAGATCCATGAAACACACAAAACAAATTCGTGCCATAGTGCTGGTTATGTTCATCAGTCTTGTGATGGCCCCGGTGCCGTTGCTGGCAAAGAAATCCGCCCAGATGATTCCTGCCGGTTTTTCCGACCTTGCCAGGGAAGTCAAACCGGCAGTGGTCAATATCCAGACCGTTAAAACCATCCAGGGAGGAGGACGGGTGTTCCAGCATTTTTTCGGGCAGCCCTTTGGCAACCGGGAAGGGCTGGAGGATTTTTTTGCCCCTTTTTTCAACCAGCAGCCCCGGGACCGCAAGGAGCAGAGTCTGGGATCAGGGTTTATCATCAGCAAAGATGGCTATATTGTTACCAATAACCATGTCATAAAAGATGCGGATGAAATCAAGGTGATCCTCCATGACAAACAAGCGTATGATGCCAGGATTGTGGGCACAGATCCCATGACCGATCTGGCCCTGATCAAGGTGGATGCCCAAGATCTGCAGCCACTGGAATTCGGCAGGTCCAGCGATGCAAAAATCGGATCCTGGGTGGTGGCCATAGGCAGTCCCTTTGGACTTGAACAGACGGTTACAGCCGGTATTATTTCCGCCAAGGGCCGGATTCTGGGATCCGGCCCTTATGATGATTTTATCCAGACCGATGCTTCCATTAACCCGGGCAACAGCGGCGGACCGCTGCTCAACCTGGCGGGGGACGTAATCGGTATCAACACCGCCATTGTCAGGTCTGGCCAGGGAATCGGATTTGCCATTCCATCTGATCTGGCCACGAACATAATTGATCAGCTTATCGAAACCCAGCAGGTGTCCAGGGGATGGATGGGGGTGGCAATTCAGAATGTGACCCCGGAACTGGCAGAATATTACGGCATCAAAGATACTGGCGGTGTGTATGTGGCCAAGGTGTATGAAAACAATCCCGCATATGAGGCAGGTATAAAGTCCGGGGATGTCATCACTGCCATCAACGGTAAAAAGATCGATACCTCCCGGGATCTGACCATCACCATTGCCAATCTCAAGGTGAACGAAACCATTGATGTGACCCTGATAAGAGAAGGCAAAGAAAAAATTGTCAAGGTGACGCTCGGGGAACGGCCGGACCAGGATCCTGAAACCCTGGCATCCAGTGATGCCTTTGACGGGTTTGGGTTCAAATTCAAGCCTGTGGATGAACAGATTGCAAGGCGCCTGGGATATCCTGCCGGCATCAAGGGCCTTGTTGTGACACAGATAGAACCAGGCACCCCGGCAGAAAAATCCGGTGTGCGGCCCGGAGACCTGCTCATGGAACTTAACCGCCAGCGCATAACCAGTATGAAAGAATACCAGTCCCTGCTGGACCGCATTGAAAAAGGCCAGACTGCCCAGCTGCTTTTCAGACGGGGCAACAGCCACGTATTTGTTGTCCGGTTTGAAAAATAATACCTGTCACCCGGGGCGTTTGGGAAAATGGCAAAATGCCCCGGGTTTTTCTTGCCATCCCATGGCAGAAATGTACAATATGAACACACGATGTGTGAAAAATAAGTTTGCCCGGACACAATATTCCGTATCCGGCATAAAAGCAGGAGGCGATTATCATGGATACGATCATCGAAAGCCGAACCCTTCAGATCAAACTCGCCGATGGCACCCGGATCAGAGGAGAGGTCAACTTGAACCGGGGAAACGGCTATGACAGGTTGAGCGACCTTGTGGGAGATTACCATGAAAATTTTTTAACGGTGTTCAACGCCGCCTTTGGGCAGGAAGATGAGACCACACCCGCCAGCTGTCACACCATTCTGATCAACAAAAGCCATATCCTGTTCGCCATACCGGAAGATGACATGGCCTGACCGGTCCTGTGCCAAAGCCTTTCATCTGCGCATGTGGACAACCCTTTTTAAAGGGGAACAGAACATCTCAGGCTGTTGATATGCCCTTATTTTGTACCATGGTTTTGTACCAAAAAGATGGAAATCGGACTTTGGGAATGCAACTTTTTGAAATAACAAAAAAAATGAATTTTTGTAGAAAAAATATGGTGGAGCTGAGGGGGATCGAACCCCTGACCTTACGGCTGCCAGCCGTACGCTCTCCCAGCTGAGCTACAGCCCCACATGTGGAAAAGATGCTGATTAATAATAGAAACAAGGGGCTGTGTCAATACAAAAATCAGATTTTTTTAAATTATATCTGTCAAGGTTTCGGAACAGTTAAGAATCCTATAATAAAATATTGACACATGGTTTCACAAAAAGATATTATTGAATGTTTTATTAATTTTCAATTATTAGCTGCATGAAGGAGAAACCAATGCTGCGTTATCTGCGGGAAAATTCTGGTAACTGGATAATAAAAATTTTTCTTGGAATTATTGTGTTGGTATTTGTATTTCTGGGTGTAGGGTCCATGAAATCCGGACGGAACAATTCCGTGGCCTCTGTTAATGATGAACCCATTACCGTCACCGAATTTCAAGATGCTTACCGGAATCTGGTGGAACGGATGCGGGAACGGTTTCAAGACAATCTCACCGAAGACCTGTTACAGGCCCTGAATGTAAAGCAGCAGGCCCTGAATTCCCTGATCGAACAGAAACTGGTGACAGCCCAGGCTGAAAAGCTTAACATCACGGTCTCAGACCAGGAACTTGAGAGCGCTATTCTGGCCATTGATGCGTTTCACAAAAACGGGGTTTTTGATATGGACCAGTATAAGCGGATCCTGGGGCTGAATGCACTAAGCCCTGAAATGTTTGAACAGCTCCAGCGCAGTGCCATGAAACAGCAGAAAATCCGGGATATGGTACTGGGCAGTGTTTTTGTCTCTGAGCTGGAAGCAAAAAGTTTTTACCTGCACAACAATACCCGGATGGCAGTGCATTACCTTAAGATCGATCCTGCTGCTTTCACAGATATCACCCCTGCACCGGAGCAGATCCAGGACCATTACCAAAAAAATATGGACCAGTACCAATCTGAACCCAAACGCAAAGCGCAGTATATACAATTTTCTCCCAAAGATTACCGCAGCCAGGTAACGATCACCCGGGCACAGGTGCAGAACTATTATGAAGAGCATCCTGATGAATTTCATATACCGGAAAAAGTGGAGGCCCGCCATATTCTGATCAAAGTGGATGATCCGGCTGATGAACAGGCTGTGGAAGAAGGCAGGATAAAGGCCGAAGCTGTTTATCAACGGGCGCTTTCCGGTGAGGATTTTGCTGAACTGGCAAAAAAAATGTCCCAGGGGCCTTCCAAAGAAGATGGGGGATATCTGGGGACATTTGAAAAGAAAAACATGGTCCAGCCATTTGCAGAAAAGGCCTTTTCCATGAAATCCGGTGATATTTCTGAACCCGTACAAACCCAGTTCGGCTGGCATGTGATAAAGGTCCTGAACCGGTTGGATGCGCACATACAATCTGTGGAAGAGGCAGCCGAAGCCATTGAAGCCCGTCTGGCGGAACAGGCAATGCAGAACATCGCCTATGATAAGGCTGGAGAAGCCTTTGATGCTGTCATTGACGGAGAATCTCTGGAGCAGATAGCCCTGCTTACCCAGAAAACGGTCATGGATACCGATTTTTTTGACCAGAATGGTAGCGGACTCGATATGGGACAGGCGGCTGATTTTGCTGATGCCGCATTTTCCCTTGAAAAACAGTTGATCAGTGATGTCAAACAGATCGGCAATGCCTATTTTCTTATCAAGGTAGTGGAAATCAGGGACCCTGAGCAGCTGCCCCTGGATGCGGTGCAGGAACGTATCAGAAAAACCCTTGAAAAACAGCTGCGTATGGCAGCTGCAGAAGCCAAAGCGCAGGAACTGCTGTCAGATGCGCAATCTGCTGAAAATCTGACAGCATTTGCACAGGAAAACAACCTGACACTGTCAGCCACAGAATTGTTCACCCGCAATGATTTTGTCCAGGATGTGGGCAAATCTGCTGATTTTACCAGTGCCGCTTTCAAGCTGACCCCTAACCGTCCCTTGTGCCCCAGGGTGTTGAAAACAGACCAGGGATTTTATGTTATTGCATTCAAGGAAAAACAGGTGCCTGAATCCGAAAAAATCCAGGAAAATCTTCCAGATGTTAAACAGCAGCTTTTGCAGACCAAGCAGGGACAATCCTACCAGGCATGGATAAATGCGCTCAGAGACAACAGTGAAATTGAAATCGATCCCCAATTCATGAACTAGGACAAGACCGGTGAAAAAACAACATGGTTTCATATGCCTGGTGCTTTTATGGTTTGCTGTTGCATCCTGTTCCCCAAAGCATCCTGTGCCGTTTTCTTCTGGGGATGCACCTTCTGACCCTGCCCTGGTTCATGGGGTGCTGCCCAACGGGTTCCAATATGTGCTCATGGAAAACAATACCCCCAAAGACCGGGTGAATATCCATCTCAATGTGTTTGCAGGATCGGTTCACGAAACAGATGAACAGCAGGGAATAGCCCATTTTCTCGAACATATGCTGTTCAATGGGACACAGCATTTCAAACCCGGGGAACTGGTGGCATATTTTCAGTCCATTGGAATGGATTTTGGTGCAGATGTCAATGCCAGCACCTCTTTTTTTCATACAAAGTATGATATAAGCCTGCCCAGCGGGGACAAGGAACATCTGGCAGATGCCCTGCTGGTTATGGTGGATTATGCCAAAGGCGCCCTGCTGTTAGAAGATGAAGTTGACAAGGAACGCGGTATTATTCTGGCAGAAAAACAGGAAAGAGACTCTGTTTCTTATCGAACCTTTAAAAAAAAGTTTGCCTTTGAACTTCCCGGATCCCTTCTGACAAAGCGGTTTCCCATCGGTATTGCGCCGGTCATTCAAGGGGCTGACAAAGATCTGCTCAAACAGTTTTATGATGCCTGGTACCGGCCTGACAATATGGTTCTGGTCATGGTGGGGGACATGGATATCCAGATGGCACAGGACCTTATCCAGGACCGTTTCACCGCTTTGTGCCCGCGATCTTCCGGGACACCGCCTGAGCCGTCCGACATCAAATGGACCCCCCATAAAGGGATAAAACCCTTTTATCTACATGAGCCGGAAGCCTCTAAAACGCAAATCACCATCGAGCGCATCACATATACCGACAGTGAAAACCAGACCCTGGACAACCTTAAACAGGAACTGGTCACGCATCTGGCCGATACCATCCTTCAAAACCGCCTGTCCCGCATGATCAGGCAGCAGACAGCAGATTTTTCCGCTGCATCTGTATATTCGGGCACTTTTTTGCAGCACATTTCCATGGCTGCCATTACAGCGGACAGCAAGCCTGAAGACTGGGAAACCAGTCTTGTTCAGCTGGAAAAAATGCTGCGCCAGGCCCTTGTATCCGGGTTTACACAGCAAGAGCTGGACCAGGTCACAGCGGATTTTATCTCTCAACTGGATGCTGGTGTCAAACAGGCAGATACCCGTAAAACTGCCCGGATTGCCAGATCCCTTCTGCAATCCGTTCAGGATAGAAAGCTTTTTTTGTCTCCGCAGCAAAAAAAAGATCTGCTGCTGCCCTTTATTGAACAACTGTCCCTGGACCAGGTAAACCAGGGATTCAAAGATTCGTGGAAATCTGGCCACAGGCTGGTTCTGGTTACCGGTAATGCACAGATTGCATCTGCTGCACCACAACAAACAATTTACAACATATTTATGGAAAGCCGGCAGCAGCCGGCCAATCTGTTTATCCCGGCAGCAGCCAGAGACTTTCCCTATCTTCCGGTTCCCACAAAACCGGCCCGGATAACACGCCACCAAAAAAATGTGAATGCCCTTGGCATTGTCCAGATCGATCTCGATAACCACATCCGCCTCAATCTGAAACAAACCGATTTCCAGGAAGGACAGTTCCTGTTCAAGGTGGTTTTCGGCAAGGGCAGGGCATGCCAGCCCCCTGATATTCCAGGTCTTTCTGACATCAGCCAGCAGACCATCCGCCTGAGCGGCCTGGCCGGTATGGACCCGGATCAGCTGAAACAGGCCCTGGCGGGCAGGGATGTCAGCATCGACTTTTCAGTGGGGGAATCCTTTTTCTCCCTGGAGGGGCGGGCAGATCCTGAAGAAGCTGCACTGGTGTTTCAGCTCATCTATGCCCATCTGGCTGACCCTGGTTTTCGTTCTGAAGGACTTGCACTTGCCAAAACCCAATACCGTCAGATGTATGACGCGTTGAAACGGACACCTAACGGTGTCATGCGTATCCATGGCAACCGGTTTCTGGCAGAGGGAAATCCATTGTTCGGCATGGCCCATCCTGATGCAGTGGATCAGATCACACTAAGGGATGTCCGATCCTGGCTACTGCCCCATTTTGCCAATGATGCGCTTGAAATATCCATTGTTGGCGATTTTGAATCAGATACGGTGATATCACATGCCCTTGCCCATCTGGGCGGTTTTACCGCCAGAAACAATACCCAGCCGGGCTGTTTTCCGGACCCGGTGGCATTTCCCAAAGGGGAACAGCTGCATCTGACCCTGGATACGAAAATAGAAAAAGGCATGGTGCGGATGGCCTTTCTTACGGATGATTTCTGGGATATCCAGCAGACCCGTGGGTTGTCCATATTGTCAAAGGTGGTTTCCGAACGTCTGAGAAAAATTGTGCGTGAAAAACTCGGGGCAACGTATTCTCCCTATGTTTACAACCAGCCGTCCATGGTCCATGACGGATACGGCATCCTGCAGATGGTGGTGCCGGTGTCACGGGATAATTTTGCTCTGGTGGAACAGACAATGCAAGATATCGTCACAGATATTGCAGCAGACGGGGTGGCCCCAAAAGAGGTGGAACTGGCATTGAATCCTGTTCTCAGTCAGATTAAGGATCTCGTAAAGACCAACCCCTACTGGCTGAATTCTGTTGTGGCAGATTCCATGAACCATCCGGAAAAACTGCATTGGGCAAAAACCATTTTAGACGGTTATGCTTCCATAAATGTTGACGTGCTGACAGGATTGGCCAAAAAATACCTTGACCTGAACACCGCAGCCCTCATCCGAATTCAGCCGAAAAGCTGGTGAAAAGAATGGGGGCAGGGCTATGATTGATATTGCCGGGGCGGGCTTTCCACCTGTTCGGTGACATTGTTGCGCAGATAATAGTCCAGATCGAACAATTGTTTGAAACTCAAATCCTTGAACTGTACATGCCGTTTGCGTACCTTCATGGAGCTGAAAGAGGGGGTATTGGTTACTTCATAATCATTTACTGTTTTAAAGGGAAGATCCCCCACATAATACCCCATGCTGCTTAAAAAAACCGTTTCTTCCGGGAGCTGGTCATCCTGTTCGTCGGTATTGCTGGTATCAATATATTTAAAAGACAGCCCCCCCATGCTGATATCGATAATCTGGCCAAGTTTTCGGGATTTGGGACTGATGGCGGCATAGGCTCCTTCAGTTGCTTTATACCGCTTGTTTTTCCTTCTTTCAACTGTCCTTTTTCTGCCAACCATAAGAAGGTTCCTTGTCTATTTTTGGGATATTATTGTTTGATTGTTCAGGGTTATATATATTTTTTAAAACAATTTTTAATGTTTAATGCAATAAATATGCCCCTTTCAAGCTGTACCGGCTTGAATCTGCAATCATTTGCAATACCGCCCATTAGTCCGATGTTAGAAAAAGCTGAAAACATATGCGCTCCATTTTTTTGCCGTCACGAGCAATGGGCATAAAGGAAAATAAAGTAATAAAAAATGGTATATTTTTCCCTAATATTGGGTATATTTTTTCCATTTTCTCCTTTATGTGTCTGTTTCATCCGGATCCGCCAAAAAATTTTCCCATGCCGCCATGCATGCTGCATAGCCAAATCCTCTGTAGCGCAGAAAATTCATGGCTTTTTTCTTTTGTGTTTCCAAATCAAGATGCTGCCATTGTCTGTGTTTGAAACCAAGGGCTTTTTTTGCCATATAGCTGTCTGCATAATCTGTGAGCAGCGCATCACATATTTGGGAGGATATGCCTTTTTGTTTCAGTTCATATCCCAGGGCAAATTTTGATTTTGGATTGTATCGCTTGCGGTGTTCAACAAACAGTCTGGCAAAGGTTTCATCATTGATGTATTCATAGTGTTTCAGTTGATCAATCACTTTGAGAATGGCTTTTTCATCAAATTGTTTTTTGTGCAGATGGTCTTTGACCTCTTTTTCACTGCGGGGTCTGTGTCCCAAGTATCGGACAGCCAGGTCCAGTGCTTTTTTTACATCACTATCCAATGAATCAAACAGGCCCATGGGAAATTTTTTTCCAGTTGATGGTAAGGGTTGCAAGCTTTGCGCCACTGGTCTCATGAAAAAGTGTGAGTATCCGGTCCAACCGGATGTGATTCCTGGCGGCCACGGCTGAATAGGGCAGTGTCATCTCCTGAACAAATGCCTGTTCTGTTTTCATTTCAGGGTATGCTCTCCAGCAGCCGGGCAGGGCTTTTCATGATGTTGATAAACATGTTCATAATGCCTTCTCCCACAGCAGAGGGATGCAGCGGCGTGATTGCGGGATCATTTATGGCGCCGGTGGCCTTGGCCGGAAAGGATGCCAGGCTGCCGCTGAGGATGGTATTTATCAGGGGTATATACGTGATAATGGTATCAATGGTTTTAAAAGGGGCCACCAGGCAGGTCAGGTTGAGCTTGTTTTCAAAGGGAAATATCTGACCGGTAAAAACAAGGGCCATGTTTTCTGCATCAATGACGGCTTTTTCCAGTTGGATGACCCCTTTTTTTACCGCGGCTTCCACCTCAACACTGCGGTACCTGAACCCTTCCTGGGTAATATCCGGCAGTTTTAAAATATTGAGCACAGACAAAAGGCGTGACAGCAGGGTCATTTTATGAATCTTTCCGTCATGGGCGGTAAATGAGATCCGGCCGTTTACATTGTCCCTGTCAGTCCCTGAAAATCCTTTTCCGTTCAGAAGGGCCGTAAATGAATAGGTGCCATCCATCAGGTTTAGATCCGGAAAAAGACACGAAAGCACAGGTGTGATGTCGGGTTGTGCCATGGCCTGGATGGTGGCATCGAACCGTGCTTCGGACATGGTTTGCCCCTGATCACGCTGCATGCGGCCAGACACGGCAAGTCCGCATAGATCTGCAGAATTCAGTTGGATATCGTTTATATACCCGTCATATTGGATAACCGCCTTGAGGTCAGCAAGGCGGTATTTGCCGTATACCAGACTGTCCGCATGTAAATGAAGGCTTTTATGGGCAGGCACCAGCAGGGATGGTTTTGTATTTATGGCATCCACTGCAGGTATAAGGGCTTCCAGGTTCAGCTGCGGGGTGTCAACATGCAGGTAAAAATTTTCATCTGTAAAAATTGTCACTGGCTCTCCATCGGTCACAGCCGTGACATATTGATGGAACAAGGAATTTTTTTTCACCATGTCAGACAGGGTGCGAGTGTCCAGTTTCCCTTCAAACCGGAAAAGGGGCGGGTTTTGCTGCCAGTCAAACATGATCCTGGCATCTGTATATGCTTTGTGTTTGAGCGTCACCATCCGGGGCTTGATTTTTTGGATGGTGTTCCCAGACAGTTGGACTGAAAGCCGGGTATTAGCGTCAAAGATCAGTTGTCCATCCATTGCGACACTGGTGCCGGATATCTTTACCCTGCCTTTTTCCAGGGATAACGGAACCGTGATACTGGCTGCCAGATCACGCCCTAAGGCAAGGGATAACCAGTGCAGATCTGTAAAAACAGCCGTAATATTTTCCACAGAAACCGTTTTTTCGGATATGGTAAATCGGCCTGACCCATGCTGAATTTCTCTGAAATCCCGGGAAAAACCTGCCTGGATATCTGTGCCTGTCCCGGAAAGTTTCCAGGTCCACTGGTCCGGTGCAAAGGCAGGGCCTGTAAAATTGATCTGATCAAATGTCAACCGGCCCTGCGCCTGCGCAACCGGTCCCATATAGGGTTTTAGGGTTGGATATACTTGCTTCCAGGAGAGTATATCTGCAATGTTGAGGTCAAGGGTTTTGGCCGACAGGGTCACCAGTGCATTTTGGGAAAAATCCACTTGTGCAGTGACCCCTGTGAAGGGATTGGTGCCGATGCCACCTGAAAAACCGGTTAACACCACCCGGTCTTTTGAATACTGAAACCGGCCTTTGGAAATGGATACAGGAAACGGGATGCGGTCATAATAGCCGGTGCCTGAAAACGGATCAGCTGACACAAGGACCGTCACATTTTTCTGCCCGGGTGGCCTATTTAAGTCCAGGCGGGTGTCTACCCGCCCCTGAATCTGGCTGACATGCGCCATTTCTGTGGCAAGCCGGGTATCGGGCAGAAGTGAGATCAAAATGCCGGGTACCTCTGACAAATCCACATCCAGGTCAAATGTTCCCTTAAATCCGATATCCTGGTGGTTCATCAGGTCAATGCCAAGCTGCCCCTGGCGGATATGGCTGTTTTCCACTTGTCCTTTGTCGGCAGTGATGTCAAGCACCCCCTGTGTGACCCTGGCCCTGCCCGTTACATCAGCTGCCATAAGCCTGGTTCCCGGTATTTTTACCACCGCATTTTCAGCGCTGCCCTCCAGAACCATTTTTTTCCCGTCAAACAGGGTCTTTACAGTGTTTCCATGGAATGTAACAGATATACTGGAGGCTGTTCCCCGGCGCAGAATATCAAACAGCTGTGACACCACTTTATTTTTCGGGGCCATTGCCAGAGATGCCTCTCTGGCCTGGGCTATGTCAATGGCATTTCCCGTAAATGTCAGAGCGGTTTTCTGTCTGGGTCTGTCATTTGAAAATTGTACAGATATCCGGGCATCTGGATACGCCATCTGCACAGGGGCAAGGTCAAAAAACAGCAGGTCCCGGGAAAAACCAAATTCACCCGCGATTTTGCTGCCGGCAATTGTTTTGTCCGGGAGCTGATCGGATGTGATCAAAAACCGTTCCATTGTCAGGTTACCGGTAAAACCTGACCGGGCATCCAGCCGGATGGTCAGGTGCGCGCCAGGGGATGCAAGCCCATCTATGGGAAAATTTTTCAGGGATAAAAAAAAAGGCCCCTCTTTGTTTTTAATGTGTAAATCCCGGATCCTGGTATGGAACACCATGGTCTGGTCGGATTTGCAAATGGTAAGGGTTCCGTCAAGTGATTGGAAAAAATCATTTTTTCCATTTTTTAAAACAAGGGTAATTTTCTTTTGGTTATCAGCAAACAGGGCAAACAATTGGTCCACCTGTTTTTCGGGAAATTGAAACGAAAAAGCATCCTGGAAAGTCTGTTGGGTCTGGTCTGTATCAGGGGTGAACCACAGGGCCATATCCTTGAGCATAATTTTTGACACCATTACCCTGCCGCGCAGCATTTGCCCCATATCCAGCTGTATCTGCACGGCATCAATCTGCAGGCCCATTGCCCGGGTCAGGGGCAGATCAGCTGTTTTAAGGCGTATGCCCGGCCGGGGGAACACGGTGAATACCATTTGTTCAGCCGCAAGGATGGCACCGGTTTTTTTTTCGATGAATCTTGCAATCTGAGATTTGATAAACCGGGTATTGAGGGCAGGTTCAAGCAAAAAAACCGCTGCCAAGGCCAGAGCAGCAACGCATGCAGCAGCATATAAAGCTGTCCGCTTTTTTACCATGCATATCCCTGCTGTTTTGAAAGGGCGATGAAATCGGTCATGATCTTTTGGGTCTGTTTCAGGAGAATCTCCTTGAACCCGTTGATTCTGGCATCCTTTTCAGCAAGGGTGTCAATGGGGTCTTTGCCGGCAGCTGTCAAATATTCATTTTCAATTTCAAGCGCTGCCTGTTCCTGCAGCTCCCTTTTCTGACGTCTTTTTTCAATATGCAAAGACAGATCAGTTTCATTGCCCAGCCGGTTTGTCAGCTCCAGCTGTCTGTTAAGATACACCATGCCCGGGTCCTGGGCGATCCGCTCCTGGTATTGCCGAAAAAGGGTGTCATACAACGGATTAAGCGGTGGATAGGCCTGGTATTTCACCCGGGAAATGACATCCCAGCCAAGGGCACCTTCCAAAGAGCTTTCTCCGGTATCTTCCAGATTATAAATCCGGGGCAGAGAAATATCAGGTATCACCCCCCGGTGCTGTGTGCTTTCCCCGGATACCCGGTAGAATTTTGCAGCGGTAAGTTTGAGTTTTCCATCCCCCAAAGGCTTGAGTTCCTGTACCGTGCCTTTGCCAAAACTTCTGGTGCCCACCACCAGTCCCCGGTGGTAATCTTTGATGGCACCGGCAAATATCTCGGATGCCGAAGCACTCATCCGGTTGATCAGCACCAGCAACGGACCGGTATACTGGATGGATGGATCTTCATCATAAAGCTGTGTCACTTGGTTTTTGGTGCGTATCTGCACGGTTGGTCCCGCGGTGAGAAAAAGGCCTGTCAGGTCATTGGCCTCCTTGAGTGATCCGCCGCCATTGTCCCGCAAATCCACAATCAGACCGTCAATGTTTTCTTCTTTTAATTCAAACAACAGTTTTTTTACATCATTGGTGGTACTTTTGTACTCTTTTTCTCCCCTGTGGTAGGCAGAGAAATCAATGTAAAAATTGGGTATTTCAATGATACCCAGTCTTATATCCCGGTTTTGTGCAGAAAGGGTGACCACCTTTTTTTGGGCTGACTGTTCTTCCAGTTTCACCTTGTCGCGCCTGATACTGATGGTGGCAGTGGCGCCGGTTTTTTTGGCTGGAATTATTTTCAGGCGCACATAGGTGTTTTTGGGTCCCCGGATCAACTTGACCACTTCATCAATGCGCCGGCCGATGGTATCTTTTATCTCGCCGGTTTTGCCCTGACCGACCCCGATAATTTTGTCACCGGGCATGAGCTGGTTGGATTTATCAGCAGGTCCTTTGGGGATCAGGCGCAGCACTTTGGTGTATTCATATTCGGTCTGCAGAACAGCGCCAATGCCTTCCAGAGAAAGGCTCATGTGGATATCAAAATCTTCTGACACCCGGGGGGGAAAATACTGGGTGTGGGGGTCAAAGCTTTCTGTCACACTGTTCATAAACAACTGGAACACATCATTGGTATTGGTCTGGGACAGCCGTGCCAGCCGGCTGCCATAAATTTTTTCAAGGGTATCTGTTATGTCATCAGATGTCTGATCGTCCAGTTGTAAGGTAATGATATGGTTAGTCAGCTCTTTTTTCCATAACCGCCGCAGATCTTCAAAAGACTGCTGCCAGGAACGCTTCTTGCTGTCAATAACCAGAGAATCCTGTGAGCGCAGGTCCAGGTCTTGTTCCCATGTTTTTATTGCATCCTGAATATATTCCAGGCGCTGTGTGGCACGCAGATAATACAGATTGTAGATGTCATAGGCAAAAGAGAGGTTTCCCTTTTTCAGGTCTTTTTCAAACCGGTAACGGGATGCATAAAGCTGGTCCATATCCTTTTGGGTGAACAGATGCCGGGATGGATCCAAAAGGGTAATATAGCGGTCAAAAATCCGGGTGGACAGGGTTTTGTCCAGCTGTGTGCCCAGGTAATGGTCCCGTTCCAGTGCTGCTAAGATTTTGCCGCATTGGACCATATGGGACGTTTCAGGGGCCAGGGCCGCCTGGTTTGAAAATACAGTGGCACAGAAAACAAAAAAGAGCAGGAACACGCCGAAAAGCAGCATCCGCCATGTACCAGACAGGTGTGCAGTGTTACAAAAATGGGTCTTTTTCACCGTTTTTTTCCTCATCATAAGGTGTTTCAATACTGATTCTGCCGATTTTTCCGGCACGAAGGTCCCGTATCAGGATTTCTCCGGCTTTCTGATAATTTATCAGGCCGCCTGGTTTCAGGCAGCCCCTGGCAGCACCGATACGCTCTATAAGTTCAGTTTCATCCCCGGGCAGGGCATCTAAAAAACGGTACCGGGACAAGAGCAGTTCAGGATACCGCTGCAACAGAAATCCAGCAGCAAAAAAAGCAATATCCTGGTAATCCACGGCTGTATCGGAAATCGCACCGCTCACAGCCAGGGCATAGGCCCGCTGCCTGGGTGTAATCACCGGCCAGAGAATACCAGGGGTATCGTATATATCGATATTGTTTTTCAGGCTGGTCCTCTGCTGGTGACGGGTTATGGCCGGCACATTGCCGGTTCTGGCAATTTTTTTGCCTGCCAGGGTGTTTAAAAGGGTGGATTTGCCAGTGTTGGGTATTCCCACCACCAGCAGTTTGCGTTTGCGGGCCCGGTTTCTGTGCAGATGATCGCCACAATATGTCAGAACCCGGGAAGCAAGGGCTTTGTCCGTGGCAGTGATGGCAATGGCAGACATTTTTTTTTGATTTTTAAAATACGCCAACCACAGGGTGGTTATATCGGGGTCTGCCAGATCGGCTTTGTTGAGGATTTTCAACCGGAATTTGTTTTTGCACAATTTTTCAACCAGCGGGTTTTCACTGGCCCTTGGCACCCTGGCATCCAGAACTTCCAGTATGGCATCCACTTTTGCAGCAGATTTTTGCAGCAGATTTTGTGTTTCCAGCATATGGCCGGGGAACCATTGTATGTTCATGTAGTGCATCTGCCTGTTTGTTTAAAAAATCATCATGACAGCTGGTCCACAAGGATGGATGCCAGTCCATGATTGGCTGCGACAATGCCGTTTTCAGGAAAACAAGGGCCCCCGTGAAAATCACAGACCGTGCCCCCGGCTTCTGTAACCAGTAATATCCCGGCAGCCACATCATATAGGTTGAGGTTCATTTCCCAGAAACCATCCAGTTTTCCGCATGCCACATACGCCAGGTCAACGGCAGCTGATCCGCACCGCCGGATATCCCGCAACCGGGGAACGATCCGGTTAAAATGTTCCAGATTGTTGTGTGCATGCCCGGCACGCAGACAGGCAAAGCCTGTTGCCATAACCGCGTCTGCCAGGTTTGTGGTCACAGACACCTGGATGGGCTTGTCATTCAAAAACGCCCCCCTGTCTTTTTGTGCATAAAACAGCTGGCCCAGGGCCGGGGCAAACACCGCACCAAGTATGATGTCACCGGCTTTTTCCAGGGCAATGCTTACGGCATAGTAGGGCTGGCCATGGAAAAAAGAGGTTGTACCATCAATGGGGTCTATGATCCAGAGATATTCACCTGCGGTCCTGGACCGGCCGGTTTCTTCACCCAGGATGCCATGGGTCGGAAACCGGGACTGAATCTGCTGGACAATGAATGTTTCCACCTGTTTGTCCGAAGCGGTGACCAGGTCTTTTCTGCTTTTAAATGCCAGATCTTTTGGGGTGAGACTTGGCTGTTCTGCCAGGCAGATATCACCTGCCCGGGTGATCACCTCTGTTAAAAAGGAACGCATGGTTTTTTCCGATATCGTGTTAATGCTGTTTATACGATTATGCCATATCCAAAAACAATTGAAAAGGCAAAGCTTGAATTACTGGATATTTGCCATAAAGAATCGTGTATCACAAGGACCTTTTCAGGGAGCCCCTGGCGGTATGTTGTGACAGGACCGTCAGAGCCGGAGGGGCCAGCAGAAACGCCGGGATGACAGAACCGTAAACGGGTGAACTGTTCCTTTGTTGAAAAAGGTATGAAAACCGGCCCCGGAAGATCTCGGGCCGGGCACAGCATACCGCCAGGGGCAGGCTTGGTTTGACTTTTTACCGCTGATCTGCAATGATGGCCTATTTTAAACGGCCATGTTTTTCAGATTTTTTTTATGGGACGTCGATAGTTATAGATGGGGTGTAGATGGGATATAGAATGGTAAAATCTGGTGCCTGGATGGCAATGGTGCTGGTGCTGGTATTTTCATATCAGGCAGATGGTGGACCGAACCCCTCTGCCCTTGAGCCTAT
>Ga0102940_1000857_pt1 | contig 20447 bp, 13 predicted proteins | sample SalPonR2_C_D1_MG_FD_78215 | JGI IMG/M metagenome (GOLD analysis project Ga0102940, IMG submission 78215) | Salt pond soil microbial communities from South San Francisco under conditions of wetland restoration - Salt Pond MetaG R2_C_D1_MG | ecosystem: Environmental > Aquatic > Marine > Intertidal... | reverse complement strand
GTGCAGTCTTACGGTATTCCGACTATGCAGCGGGCTATTCTGAAGCGTCAGTAGTGTAGGCCGGCCCACGTAGAACCTCACCGGCTCGCACATCATAGAATTGATCGCCTTCCAGTACGATTTGTCCGCCCTGGAGGACGTAGGTTATTCCTTCGGGAAACTGATGGGGATCGGTGAACTCTGCCTTATCAATAATTGTCTCTGGATTAAAAATGGTAATGTCGGCCCGGTATCCTTCCCGGATTCGTCCCCGGTTTGGGAGTCCGAGGCGATCGGCGGGGAGAGAGGTCATTTTATGGAGGGCTTCTTCAAGGGAGAGAATACCTTTTTCCCGCACATAATGTCCCAATACTCGCGGGAAAGTACCGTATACTCTGGGGTGGGGATGGCCACGCCCCAACTCGTTAACACGGCCATCGGAAGCCACCATAGTTTGTGGATGGGCCATAATACGTTCTACATCTTCTTCGTCCATAGCGTGGAAAATACAGGAGGCTCCCCGGTGAAGTTGCGCCTGAATAATCAGCTCGGCACCATTTTCCAGGGTAGGTTCCAACCCTTCCGACACGGCCCAGTCGTGCAGGGTTTTGCTTTCCAGCTCTGGTTTCCAATTAAATTTAGAAAATTGTACCCGTCGCAAGTCGTTACCGCCCCGGTCGTTGCGCAGGTTGAAGATGATTCCCCGTTTGATGCTATCGCGCAATACGGGATCTTCGCATCTTTTGGTGAAAGCCTCATAGCGACCACCGGCCATTGACCATGCGGGAATTAGAATACTCAAGCTGGTGTAGGAGGCGGTATAGGGATACTGATCAATCATAACGTCAAGACCCAGTTCGCGAGCGGAATCGACCATGGCCAGGGTGCGTTTACTGCTGCCCCACATGGGATAGCCCACGACTTTGTGGTGCGTTAAGACCACTGGGATATCGGCTTCGTCGGCAATAGTAATGGCTTCGGCCACGCCTTCGATAAGACCCAGCCCTTCTTCGCGTAAGTGCGAGGTATAGATGCCGCCCAGCTTTGCGGCTTCTTCGGACAGAGCTATTACTTCGTCAATATCGGCGTAAGTGCCCGGCAGGTATTTTAGGCCGGTCGATATGCCAAAGGCTCCGTCTTGCATGCCTTTGCGCACGGCGGCTTGCATGGCCTGCATTTCTTCGGCAGTCGGTGCCCGGTTTTCCAGGCCCATCACCTGGCTGCGGATAGTATTATGCCCGGTGAGGTAGGCAACGTTTAGGCCAACCGTTAGCCTTTGCAGGCTGTCGAGGTACTCATCGAGAGGCACCGGCGCCCCTCCGTCGGGGCCACCGAGAGCGGTGGTGACACCCTGCCGCAGGTGACTCTCCGCATCAGGAATCAGGGTAATGGGCTCGAGGTGGGTGTGTAGATCGATAAAGCCCGGACTGACGGCCAGCCCCTGAGCATCAATTTCCCGCCCGGCCTGTCCCCTTAGGTTTTTGCGCAAGCGGACAATCTTTCCGTCTCGTATTCCGATATCCAGCGGCTGTCCGGTGGTGGCATCACCCGCATAGACTGTTCCATTGCGGATAATCAAATCGTAGGAGGGGGTTGAGCAGGCTGTGGCCAAAAGGAGCAAGAGCCCCCAAAGTGCAGTGATTCGGTTCATAGTCTGATAGCTTTCGCAAAAAGATAGGGAAAATTAGCGAACGACCATTTTTTAATCAGGAGCCGAAGCCGAACGCCGCTGTTCCCATGCCCAGGCGGTAGCCATGATGTCTTCGATATTGCGTTTGGGCTGCCACCGGAGGTGTTTGGCGGCTTTTTCATAATTGGCATAGATGGCTTCTACATCTCCCGGGCGTCGGGGGCCTACTTCGTAAGCCAGTTTTTGGTTGGTCACCTTTTCAAAGGCTTGAATAGCTTCCAGTACGGTTACTCCTTCGCCAATACCGAGGTTGAAGGTTTCACAGGTACTCTGATTGCGCCCCTCGAGCAGGTATTGTAAGGCCAGTGTATGGGCAGCGGCCAGATCCATGACGTGGATATAGTCGCGTACACAGCTGCCGTCGCGGGTGTCATAATCGGTACCAAAGACTTTCATATTTTTACGCTTCCCCATAGCTGTTTCCGTAATCACGGGAACCAGGTTGCTGGCTTTATTGGCCGGATCCTCCCCGTGCAAGCTACTTTCGTGGGCACCGGCAGGGTTGAAATACCGCAACAAAACAGTCTTTGGGTGCCCGCTCAGAGTACTCACATCCCGCAGAATGTCTTCGCCCATTTGTTTGGTACGTCCGTAGGGCGATTCCGCACTTTGTCGTGGTGTTTCCTCCGTGACGGGAAGCTGGTCGGTATTGCCATACACTGAGCAGGATGACGAGAAAATGAGGTTGTCGGTATCAAACTCGCGCATGCATTCCAGTATATTGAGCAGGCTGAACAGGTTGTTGCGGAAGTAGGCAAGGGGCTTTTCTACCGATTCGCCCACAAGCTTATAGGCCGCAAAATGGATAATTCCGGCAAAAGGCCCTTCCTTTTGAAAAACGCCACGAGTAGCCTGAATATCTTTCAAGTCGACGGTATAATTAGGTACCGTGCGCCCGGTAATGTCTTTAATGTGCTCGATGGAAGAGGCGCGAGCATTAGACAAATCGTCAATACTTACGAGCTCAAAGCCATTATCAATCAGGTTGATGATCGTGTGGCTGCCAATGTAGCCACAGCCGCCGGTGACAAGAATTTTTTTCATCTGGTTGGTCTTTTTACCTTTAGGGTGCAAAATACCAATAATCAATGGATAAACATAAGTTGGCCGCCGCCGTGCGGGACATTGCTCTTGAGGCCGGAGCAGCGATTTTAGAGGTCTATAATGGTGATCCCCAAAAAATTCAGATAGAGGAAAAAGCCGACGAATCGCCCCTTACCCTGGCTGATCGAAAAGCCAATGCCGTCATTTGTGCCGGCCTGGAAGCATTAGCCGATAAGTATCCTATCGTATCTGAAGAGAATAAAGCTATCCCCTACGCCGAGCGTCGTACCTTCGAGCGGTATTGGCTGGTCGACCCACTGGACGGAACCAAGGAGTTCATTAAGCGAAATGGGGAATTTACGGTCAATATCGCTCTGGTAGAGGGGCAAACTCCGGTGCTGGGTGTGGTGTACGCTCCGGTACTGGATGAGATGTACTGGGCTGCTAAGGGTAAGGGGGCCTGGCTCATACAAAAAGGGCAGGCTCAGCAGTTGACTGCCGCGTCATTCCGGATGGATGACGAGGGGCTTCGGGTTGTTTGTTCACGCTCTCACTTGAATGAAGCCACGCAAACCTTCGTCGATCAGCTTAATGAGCCTGAGCTGGTACCGAAAGGATCATCCCTTAAGTTCTTGATTTTGGCCAAAGCCGAAGCCCACCTTTACCCGCGCCTGGGGCCTACGATGGAATGGGATACAGGAGCCGCCCAAATCGTACTGGAAGAGGCCGGAGGAGCGGTGCAACAAGCTGATCGCGATGAGCCATTGCGCTATAACAAAGAGAATTTACTAAATCCACATTTCATTGCTTTTGCCAACAAACAATGACGGAAATCTGAAATTTTATTTTGGAGTTTAGTGGAGGAGTCCTGCATTCTTAGTATTTTTGGATCCTCTACTCTCTCGTTAAGAAGAAAACTCACCCTCAATTGTATCCAATTGACCGTTCATTCGTATAAATGAAGGTGTCAGCACGTTGTGTCGGAAACCGTGCCCATTGGAAACCTGATTCCCAAGAACAGAATTACGTTTTTTATCCCATGAATAAACCGACTATACTATGAGAAAACTTCTCCTGGCTCTGCCATGGCTCTGCCTGGCATTCCTTACTAGCCATGGACAAACCGGTGAAAGAGCATTATTTACTCCGGTTGGCTCCATTTCTTCCGAGACGGAAGGCTTTATTTATTTAGTATCGCCTATGGGCTCCACCGTGGATGCTGCGGGCAATATCTACGTGGCGGATTCTACCCAGGACCGGGTGTTCAAATTCGACCCCAACGGGCAGTTGTTACTATCCTGGGGAGTAACGGGCAGCGATGACGGTCAGCTCGACCAGCCGGTAGATGTCGCTTTGGGTTCCGACGGCCACCTTTTTGTCGTTGATGCCGGCAATAACCGCGTCCAAAAATTCAGTACCGACGGTGACCATTTATTATCGTTTGGCAGTATAGGTATTAACGATGGGGAGTTCATGACGCCCCTGGCGATTACGGCCGATGCCAACGGACGGATTTACGTTGCGGAGACGAACTTATTTGCCCGTGTACAGGCATTTGACCTGCAGGGAAATTTTATTATTGAGTTTGGCCGCTTCTCCGATCCCTCCGGCCTTAATATTCCAAAAGGGTTGGCCGTCACGGCCGATCAAACCTTATTGGTAGCGGATCAGGGGGATGGTGTCGTCTATGAATATTCCATGAGCGGAACGCGCTTGCAGATGATATCGGAAATGGATAATGGCGTAGCGACATTTCCCTTAGCGGGTCCCTGCGACGTCGATGTAGACGGGGATGGTAATGTATACATCCTCGATCAGCAAGCAGATGGTCAGATTCTGTACCGTACAGACGCCAATTTTTCCCTGGCGGATATTAACCGTGGCCGGGGGGGAAGTAGCGGGCTTCCATTCAATAACGCGAATAGTATTGGGGTGGATTCTTCCCGTAAGCGGGTCTTTTTGACCGATATCGGCGTGGGAGGGGTAATGCGGCTTACTTCCGGTCTTGAGTCCCTTTGGCTGGTGGGTTCAAACACCCTTTCCGGGATAGGGCAGCTCGGTGTACCCGGTGGTGTGGCCCTGGGGCCGGGGAACCGAATCTATATTTCAGATCAGTCCAACGCTGACATTAAGGTTTTTTCCAGTGAATTTTCCTACGCTGACCTAACCTTTTCTGGTGCTACCACCGGTAGTGGTGTTCTTAATCAGCCCTCCGCACTGGCGGTGAATGATGAGGGCGAAATCTTTATCCTCGACAATCAGGCAGCGATTAAGCACTACGGAAGTAGTGGTACTTTTCTGAATGTCTTCGAGGCAGGTACAAACCAATTGTACCAGGATTTATACATGGAGCCCGACGGGAGTATTTGGATTACCATTGAGAGTATCACCGAGCCGGTTATGGGGGGTGCAGTCAACTTGAGTAGCAGTTTTAGCCTGCTGGGCTCCTTCCCCACGGTGGCCAATCTACAGCGGCCCTTCGGGATTACCCGTAACGCCAACGGTGATGTACTCATCGTAGACTTTGCCCGCGACAATGTTTTTCGCTTTACCTATACCAATGACTTAACCGTAGTGGATGGGTTTGCTGTGCCGGATGACGTTCCCATGCAGATGGATGGACCCCGGGGCATAGCCCGCGATCACCGGGGCAATATTCTTGTCCTCGATCGCAATAATCATCGCGTTCTGAAATATGGACCTCAGGGTACATACATTGGTGCTTACGGCTCCCACGGTTCCGATATGGGTGAATTTGGTGCGCCTTTTGCTATTGCGGTCGATGCCGACGGACGGATTTACGTCGCGGAGGAAGAAAATCGCCGGGTTCAGGTATTGGATCCGTGTCAGATCATATCTACCCGGACCGAAGAAATCTGTTTTGGTGAGGAAATCCAGTTTGAAGGGGTTACTTATGACCAGACCGGGATATACGAACGGGTCTATTCGTCGCAGGAAGGCTGTGATTCTATTGTCCGACTTGATCTGACGGTACGTCTACCCATTCAAACTAATGTAGATTCGACGATCTGCGATGGCGAGAATGTCTTGTTTGCTGATGGAACGATTAGTCAGGCCGGGACGTACCGCGATACGTTTCCCGCCCAGAACGGGTGCGATTCCGTGGTCGTGCTAAACCTGGAGGTAGCGCCCAATTATTCCGTAGATACCACGCTTAGTATTTGTAATGGCTCATCGCTGATGTTTGGTAATCAGACGCTCACTACCGCCGGAAGCTATACGGAGACCTTTACGAGCCGCTTTGGTTGTGATTCTACGGTCATGCTGACCTTGCAGGTACTTGATACCGTGCGCACAACGCTTACCGATACCATTTGCGTGGGAGATACGTTACGGGTAGGTGATGAGGAATTTTTTACCTCCGGATCCAGGGAAGTAGTATTCTCGGCTAATGAGCAACGCTGCGATTCCATCGTTGCCGTTAATCTGACCGTTCTGGATACCTTCCGTACGGCTCGCTTTGATACCATTTGCCAGGGAGAAGAACTCCTGGTGGGCGATTCGGTACTGTCCACTACGGCTGTCCATGAAGTAATCTTCTCGCCGACCAATGAGCGTTGTGATTCTACGGTAGAGGTGCATCTGACGGTGTTAGATACTTTCCGTACGGTTCGCTTTGATACCATCTGTCGGGGGGAACAGTTGGTGGTCGATACCTTTTCCTTCTCTGAACCTGACCTGTATGAGATTGTGTATCCAGGAAATGAACTACGCTGTGATTCCATCATTGAGATTCATCTAATGGTGCTGGATACGTTCCGCACGCAGCGTTTTGATACCATTTGTGCTGGAGATCAATTACAGATTGGCGATCAGATTCTACGCACGGCAGGCAATTATGAGGTTGTTTTTCCACGTAATCAGGAGCGCTGTGATTCTGTAGTGGAAATAAACCTGACGGTTTTCAATTCCTTCGAAACAATGCGTACCGATACGATATGTAGCGGAGAGACGCTACAAGTAGGCGGCCAATCCTTCACCCAAACCGGAATGTATGAGGTTGTTTTTCCACGCAATCAGGAGCGCTGTGATTCGACGGTAATTATTGACCTGACCGTATTACCATCTTTCCGTACGGTTCGTTTTGATACCATTTGTGCCGGCGAAACCCTGCAAATTGCTGACCGTGAGTTTGTTGAATCAGGCACCTACACCATCACGTTTCCACCTACGGATGTTCGTTGTGATTCCGTGGTAGAAGTAAACCTGCATGTACGACCTTCGTATCGTGAGGTGAATACGGTAACGATCTGCGAGGGCGATACATTCCGGATTGACGGGCAAGAACGCACTACGAACGGACAAATTATATTTCCGGCACAGTCACGCGAGGGCTGTGATTCTTCCGTGACTTACAACGTACGGGTGCTACCTAGATACGATCAGGTGATAGATACCAGTATTTGTATCGGGGAGGAACTTCTGGTCGGGAATACGCGCTTTGCTTCGCCCGGTACGTTCTTTTACACCTTCCCGGCTACGGATACGCGCTGCGACTCTACCCTGGAGATTCGACTGGCGGTTAAGGATACCTTTAACGTGGAAGCAGAACAAACGATTTGCCGGGGGGATACTATTCTTTTGGGTGACCAAAAAATATTTGAGCCAGGCGATTACCAGTACACCTTCCCGGAGAATGATCAGCGCTGTGATTCGACGGTGATGCTGCGCCTAAATGTACTGGAACCCCGATTCGACACCTTAAATCTATCTCTGTGTCGGAATGATATACTGTTTATTGGAGCGACCCGCATTGATGGTCCCGGTCGCTATGATACGCGGTTAACGGCATCGAATGGCTGCGATTCCCTCATCCATATCGTCGTAACGGAGCGACCCGCAATCCGAACCTTCCTCGAGGAGCGCGTTTGCGAAGCTGATGGATATCTGTTTGGGGGTGAGTTACGGACACAGACCGGTATTTATCTCGATACGTTACAGGCCAACAATGGCTGCGATTCCATTGTACAGTTAACCCTGTCGGTAGATGCCACCCTGGTTAATCGTACGGAGCGTTCCATTTGTGCCGGCGAATCGGTGAATTTTGGGGGAGAAGAGATCAGTGAAGCCGGTTTATACCGGGATTCGTTTCTGGCCCAGACCGGATGTTACTTTTTCCTGGAGCTCGACCTGGAAGTCAATCCTGTCTTTGCGGACACGACCTACGCATCGATTTGTTCCGGGCAAACATTTGCCTTTGGGAATGAGCAATACGGACAAACCGGTCTATATGAACAGCGATATCAGACAAGAGACGGGTGCGACAGTACGCACTATCTACAACTGAGTGTAGAGGTGCTGGAGCGCACCTTTTTGGAGGAAACGATCTGCGCCGGAGATACCGTTGCGTGGCGTGATCGGATGCTTACCCGGGAGGGATCTTATATGGATACGCTGCAGACGGAAGCAGGCTGTGACTCTATCTTGTCGTTTTACTTAAATGTAATCGAGCCAACCGTCGATACCGTACGTCTTGATATTTGTGGGCAGGATGAATATGCCTTTGGCGCACTTCTTATCGATAGTAGCGGCGTCTATACCGACACCTTAACTAATCGTTTAGGCTGCGATTCGATCGTAACGCTGGATATAACCTTCGAACAGGCCCCGCCAAACCTGGTGACGGTTGGTGGAGTCCTTATGTCAGCTAATCTTGATGATGCCCGCTATCAGTGGGTGAACTGTCGCGACTCGTCAGCCATCGAAGGGGCTACCACGCAGTTTTTTATTCCGGAAGTTAATGGCAGCTATGCCGTAATTATTGAGACCGACGACTGTACCTATTTCTCAGAATGTTACGAGATGAATGTCGGCACCACTAACACTAATTCAGTTGACATTAGCAACGAGATTGGATTATTCCCTAATCCGGTACGCGATCAATTCCGGCTTGATCTGGGCAGCTGGGGAGGCCGTCAGTTTGCCTGGTCGATTGTCGACATGCAGGGGCGTCGGGTAGTTGACGGTTTAGAGCGCCTGGAAGTCAATCATAGGGTCGATGTGCAACAGCTACCTCCCGGCTTGTATTGGCTGACCTTACAAACCGAAGATGGGCATATTGCTCGTTTGCGCTTCGTCCGCGCCGGACAGTAAGGTTAAGGGGGCAATGGCTGATCGTGCCTTTGCCCCCCTCTTTATTGCTTTCGCAAAACTACGTGTCAGAATCTAAATTAGAACTTTCCACACTTCGTGCGTTTCCTCAGCGAGGCGCTCCCGATGATCAGGATGTGCAATTTTAATTAATTGTTTGGCCCGCTCCCGGATACTTTTTCCAAATAGATCCGCTACACCGTATTCCGTTACAATATAGTGCGCATGTGCCCGGGTCGTTACCACTCCCGCACCGCGATTAAGAGTGGTAGAAATACGGCTGATGCCCTTACTCGTGACTGAGGGCAAGGCAATGATAGGTTTTCCACCTTTCGAGAGTGCAGCCCCGCGCATAAAATCCATCTGGCCACCCACTCCCGAATATATGCGGGGACCGATGGAATCAGAACATACCTGACCGGTTACATCGACTTCGATTGCGCTATTGATAGCGACTACTTTGGGGTTTTGCCTAATGATGGAGGTATCGTTCACGTACTCGATATCGAGCATACGCACCAAGGGGTTGCCATCGACAAAATCATATAGCTTCTGGGACCCCATTAGAAAGCCGGAGACCAGGTGGTTGCGGTGTTTGACCTTATGCTCATTGGTGATGACCCCGGATTGTACGAGGTCGATGACGCCGTCGGAAAACATTTCGGTATGAACGCCCAGCTCTTTATGGTTATTCATGGCGGAAAGAGCCGCATTGGGAATGGCACCGATCCCCATTTGTAGCGTGGAGCCATCCTCGACGAGGTCAGCAACGAAAGCACCAATCTTTCGCTCTACATCATTGGGAGGTGGAATATTGGTCGTGGGAAGTTGGTAGTCGACTTCAGTCACTTTGTCAAACATACTAATGTGCAGATCTCCATCGCCGCGAGTTGCCGGCATATTGGGGTTGATTTCCGCAATTAGCTTCTTGGCCGTTTGCGCAGCTGCCAGGGAGGTGTCCACGGAGATCCCCAGGGTACAGTATCCATTGCGGTCGGGAGGTGATACCTGCAGTAGGGCCGCATCTAATTGTATGATACCCCGGCGAAACAGTCGGGGGACATCGCTCAAAAATACGGGGATAAAGTCGGCGCGGCCATCATTTACCGCCCGGCGGGTATTGCTACCAACAAACAGATTTTTGGCCCGGAAGGAGTCTTCAAGTTCTGGTTTGGCATAGGGAGCTTTCCCTTCCGTATGCATTTGATAGACCGAAACGTCGTGTAACTCACCAGCCCGGTTGCTCATGGCTTGCACCAGCGTTTGAGGAGCAGCCCCCGCACTGTGAATAAATATATTATCGCCCGATTCAATGATCGAGACGGCTTCTTCTGCAGAAACGGGGTGATAGTGCTTTTTCGACATAGAATCTTTTGTTTGTTTGGATTTTCGTGCAAAATTAATGAATTGTTATACATGAGTACAAAGCAATTATCAGTCAGGCGATTGACAAATGGCATTGATGGAATTCGTATCTTTAACGTATAACTTGATACGCACCCAATGATACAGTTGCTAACGGCCGAAGAACATAGCATCTTCTTTTATCTCCTCCTGCTGGTCTTACTCCTGGGTGTACTACAAGCATTGGCCATCGGTAGTTTGTTTTTTTTCAAGCGTTCGGGGGATAAGCGGGCAAACGTCGCCTACGGTCTTTTATTGATTACTTTTGGCTTAACTGTTTTTCACTACATCCTATTGTTTGTCAATGCCTATGAGGCTTATCCTCAATTGTATTTTTTACCTGTTTACTATACCTTATCTTTTCCTACCTTATTGTTTTTTCATATAAAACTTAACCTGTATCCTTCTTATCGGGTACGAATTACCGATGTCAAACACTTTTTATTACCGGTGGGCCAATTGGTCTTCTTTCTGACCCTGTTTTTTTCTGCAGTGGAGTACAAGTCCAAAATCGGGCGTTGGTTCTATAATCCGTTCTACGGTGCTTTCGAGCAGTTCTTGTATCTGACTACGTTTTTTGCCTACATGTACTTTTCGTGGCGTTATGTCCGGCAGAAAAAACGTGAAGTACGCAACCAGGGAGAAGTTAAAAAGGTCATCTATGCTGACAAGTTACTGCGCGTATTGTTCGTGCTCTTTTGCGTTCATACGTTTTTTGTATTAGGGGATTTTATCAGCTACGAGTTCTTACACATCAACTTGCGGGCAGTCAAACCCTACGCAGCCATGGGTGTTTTATCGTTTGTAGCCCTACTGTTTTGGTTGGGTGCATATGGCTTTCAGGTCTTACTCTGGGGGCGTAAAGTTTTTGCTGCATGAAGTTTTTACTTTGGGGTTGTATCGTCGGAATGATGGCGGTGGCCTCTACCTGTGATCGCGACGTACCCATTAATGATACGGACGATATTCCGCAATCAGTCCCGGCCGACTCTGCTTTTATGTATGCTTTCGCAAAATTGGATGGTACCTGGCATGGTACGTTTTACATTTATCGCGACACGACGCCCGACTCTCGGGGTGAGGCCCAGCTTAAGCCGCCCGCCACTGATTTTTGGCGTAAGCCGGATATCTATCTGTCGGATAGCGTAGTGGTGACTCAGCAGTATAAGTCACGAACCCCTTTCTTTCAAGAGGTGCGTATAACGGATTATTATCCCGATCAGGGTAAGACAGTGGTGAGCAAGGGGGTGAATAAAGTGCAGAATGGCCAGCTGTGGTGCGTGGTGCGTAAACCGGAGGAGACTGTTATTCATGAGGGTCGACTCGATGGAGCTCGTACAATTATCTGGTCACGCGATGAACGCGATCCCCTCAAGGTGGAGTACTTCCGGGAGGAGGTGGAGGACAGCACCTACACCATCCGGGGATGGGGATATTACAGCCAGGCCAACTTAGCTAAAATGCCACCGTTTTGGTTCGAAGCAACATATTATCGACAGTAAATTACCGCGACTAACGGGGGTCAGTTATTATCCTTTCGTTTGAAGTCGCCCTTTTTCCAGGAATCAAAAAACTGCTTCCAGGCAATGGGGTTAAAGATATTCATCGGTGGGGTTTGTCCAAAAGAGTAGCTCCGGCGAGCCTGTTGGCGCAGGTAGAAATCGGCACTTTCGTTGCCGTCATAGCTCACAATATTACGCTGCTTTTCGAGGACTTCTTCGGCCAGGTTTTCCTGTGCTCTGGATTGTAGCTCGGGGGTAACGTCCATAGCAAGAAATTCCAGGCGAAAGTGTTCGCGGCTGGGCCATGGAAAAACGACGGTTTCGGGCAGGTTGAACGTATCTTGTGTCATGAGTTGAACAATCGACTTGCGGTCTCCCTCCAGGTCAGCAGGTACTGGATATTCTATCGTTTTATACCCCACCGCCGAAAACTGAATAATATCGCCCTTTTCCACCACAATAGAAAAGAATCCACGAAGATCAGTATACGTTCCCCGGTTGCGATCTTTCACTATAATGTTAGCATACGGAACGGGAACTAACTGCTCATCGGATCCATCTAATACCAAACCGGAAAATTGCACAAGGTTGTCTTTTCTGTTTCCCTGTGCTAACAGGGTAACGACGCAAAACAAGGCCAACAGACCGGTTAGGAATACATACTTGATCTTCATACAACACGTGATTTACATATAAGACTGCTAAAAGCCCTAAATGGTTTGCTCTAAAAGTAGCAAATTTTGTCTAAACCCGATTTACGGCAGTGCTATATCAATTACATCCTGCATATTTTTAACGTAGTGGAAGGTCAATCCTTTGATGTAATCGGGGTTAATTTCTTCTACGTGTTTTTGGTTTTCGTGGCACAGCAAAATTTCTTTCATACCAGCTCGCTTCGCGGCTAAAATCTTTTCTTTGATGCCGCCTACGGGTAGTACTTTTCCCCGGAGGGTAATTTCGCCAGTCATGGCCAGGTAAGGCTTCACCGGGCGCCCGGTAAAGAGCGATGTCAGTGCGGTCAACATGGTAACCCCAGCCGAAGGGCCATCCTTTGGAATAGCTCCTTCCGGGATATGAATGTGGATGTCTGATTTTTCGAGTTGTTCCTGGGAAATACCCAGATCTTCGCGCCTGGATTTGATATAGGACAATGCTGTGGAGGCTGATTCCTTCATTACATCTCCCAGGTTACCGGTAAGTGTTACTTTGCCGGTACCTTTACTCAAACTAGATTCTACAAATAAGATCGCTCCGCCAACTTGTGTCCAGGCGAGCCCGACGGCGACGCCGGCGGCTTGTTTTTCTTTGTACAAATCCTGAGTAAAGCGGGTAGGACCAAGAATCGTGCGCAGTTGTTCGGGCTTGATGTCCGGATCGTATTCTTCTTCCATGGCCACCTGCTTGGCCACGTGTCGCATAACGGCACCGATCTGTCGATTCAGATTTCTTACCCCCGACTCCCGGGTGTATTCCTGAATGATTTTGCGCAGCACCTTAGCTTTTAGTTTGACCTGTCCTTTTTTGAGGCCGTGTTCTTTCAACTGTTGAGAGATGAGGTGTCGCCGGGCAATTTGCACTTTTTCCTCCAGAGAATATCCACTGATGTGGATGATCTCCATGCGGTCGCGTAGCGCAGGCTGTATAGTACTCAAGGAGTTGGCCGTGGCGATAAACAGGATTTTCGATAAATCATATTCAATTTCGAGGTAGTTGTCATAGAATGTACCGTTTTGCTCAGGATCGAGTACCTCCAAAAGGGCTGATGATGGATCGCCCCGGAAATTTGACCCAACCTTATCAATTTCATCAAGGATAAAAACCGGGTTGGACGAGCCGGTTTTTTTCAGCGATTGAATGATGCGGCCCGGCATGGCTCCAATGTACGTTTTACGGTGTCCCCGAATTTCAGACTCGTCGTGCAGGCCACCGAGTGACATGCGCACAAATTCGCGATCAAGGGCGTGGGCAATAGAACGGCCAAGAGAGGTTTTACCAACTCCCGGAGGGCCAACCAGGCAAAGAATAGGCGCTTTCATGTCGCCTTTCAGCTTCAATACTGCCAGGTGTTCCAGGATACGCTCTTTGACTTTTTCCAATCCAAAATGATCCTTGTCCAGGACACTCTTAACCTTTTTCAGATTGAAATTATCTTCCGTATAGGTTTCCCACGGAAGGTCAAGGAATAAATCCAGGTAGTTGAGCTGAATGGAATATTCGGCCACTTGTGGATTCATGCGTTGTATACGGCCGAGCTCTTTTTGAAAATGCTCCTCCACCTCTTTGGACCACTTCTTTTCTTTAGCCCGTTCTTTGAGTCGGAGGAGTTCTTCTTTTTGGGGATTTTGCCCCAACTCCTCCTGTATCGTTTTTAATTGTTGGTTTAAGTAGTAGTCGCGTTGTTGCTTTTCAATATCGACGCGCACCTTATGCTCAATTTTATCGCGCAGTTGCAATAAGTTGAGCTGATTATTCATTTCTTTCAGAATGCGCGTTGCTTTTTCGCTGAGTTCATTAATCTCCAGCAAACTCTGCTTAGCCTCAATCTTTTCACCCAGATTAGAGGCAATGAAATTGAGGAGGAAATTATCGTCATTGATGCCTTTTAGCATAACCATAGCTTCTGAGGGGATGTTGGGGGACAACTCAATGATGCGCTCGGAAAGGTCGAGAATAGACTCGCGCATTGCTTCAAATTCCATCTCATCATTTGGGGGAATTTCAGCCATCAGGGTGATTCGCCCTTCGAGGTAGGGACTGTTTTGGGTTAGTTCGTCCAGCATGAAGCGACGGCGGCCACGCAAGACGGCGGTAATCGTTCCGTCGGGCATACGCAGCAGTTTGATGATCCGGGCTACCGTTCCCGTCTGATACAAGTCATTAACTCCAGGATTTTCTTCCTCCTGATCTTTTTGCGAAAGCACAGCGACCAGGCGATGCTCGTCGTAGGCTTTATTGATTGCTTTTATAGACTTGTCGCGCCCCACGGTAATTGGAATAACTATCCCAGGGAAAAGAACGGTGTTTTTCAAGGCCAAGATGGGTAATTGATCGGGTACAGGTGTTTGTTCATCCTGATCGTCGTCTTCAACCGTTACCATAGGTAAAAATTCCGTTTCATCACTCATTCCCTTCGGCGCAGCAAATAAATTTTCAAACATATATCGTGTAGCAAGATTAGTCATAAAATAGGGTGTCACCCTGGCAGGAAAATTACGCCAGAATGAGTAATAATATAAGGACAACATCCATGCCAGACATGAGCTATTTGTTTTAGCCGGATAAGTCCGCTTTTCAGGGGACAAAAAGGCAGGTTTCATCTTCTGTACTGTCAATATGCCGGTTTACTTACGGCACAGTAAAACGATACGCGTTGTCACCCGATAGCGTCTTCCAGGAAAAAGGTCAGCTTCCGGCAACTACAACAGGGATAGGGGAGGGGCTATGCTTCAACCGACGTGGCATTTTCCGGGGAAATTGCCAACGCTTCTTCGTCTTCTTCTTCCACTTCATCTTTTTCTACGCGCAGGTTATCGATAATGAATTCCTGTCGCTTGGGTGTGTTTTTTCCCATGTAGTAGGTGAGTACCTTATCGATGTCCGTGTTTTCGTCGAGTACGACCGGTTCCAGCCGGATATCTTCCCCAATAAATTCACCGAATTCATCGGGCGAAATTTCACCGAGTCCTTTAAAGCGGGTAATTTCTGCTTTGCCGCGCAGTTTTTTGATGGCAGCCTGTTTTTCGGACTCGCTGTAACAGTAAAATTTCTGTTTCTTATCCCGTACACGGAACAGCGGTGTTTCCAGGATGTACAGGTGTCCATTGCGCACCAGATCGGGGAAGAATTGCAGGAAGAAGGTCAGCAATAGCAGGCGAATGTGCATTCCGTCTACATCGGCATCCGTGGCGATAACGACGCGATTATAGCGGAGTTCTTCAATGCCGTCTTCAATATTTAAAGCGTGCTGTAGCAGGTTGAACTCTTCGTTTTCGTAGACAACTTTTTTAGTGAGGCCGTAGCAATTTAGGGGTTTTCCCCGCAAGCTGAAGACAGCCTGGGTCTGCACCTGCCGCGCTTTAGTGATAGAACCACTGGCCGAGTCTCCCTCCGTAATGAAGAGAGTAGATTGCTTGCGGTCTTCTTCTTTGGTCTTTCGGGTGCTGTCACTAAAGTGGATGCGGCAGTCGCGTAGTTTTTTATTGTGCAGGTTAGCCTTCTTAGCCCGTTTATTGGCCAGCTTTTTAATACCGGCAATTTCTTTACGCTCCCGCTCCGATTGCATGATCCGCTTTTCCAGCGCGCGTGCTGTTTCCTCGTTGCGGTAGAGGAAGTTCTCCAGCTTTTCTTTGACAAAGTCGTTGGTAAACTTCCGTACAGAAGGGCCCTTGGGGCCAATGTCTGTAGACCCTAGCTTGGTTTTGGTCTGCGATTCGAATACCGGCTCTTCAATGCGTACACTGATGGCCGCCATAATGGAGGATAGAATATCTTTGCGTTCGAATTTTCTATTGTTACGAGAGTAAAAGGATTGTACGGCATTCACCACAGCCTCTTTAAAGGCGTTTAGGTGCGTTCCCCCCTGAGTGGTATTTTGGCCGTTGACGAAAGAATAGTACTGTTCTCCGTAGTGGTTGCCGTGACTCATGGCAAACTCAATATCTTCGTCACGGAAATGAATGATCGGGTAGCGAAGCTGCTCGCTTTTGGTTTTCCGTTCGAGCAAGTCCAGCAAACCATTGCGCGAAACGTACGTCTCCCCATTAAAACGCAGCTTAAGGCCGGCATTCAGGTAAGCGTAATTCCATAGCTGATTTTCTACGTAATCTTTGCGGTATTTATACTTTTTGAAGACGCTGGTATCGGGCTGAAAGCGGACCAGGGTACCGTTCCCTTCATCGGATTTTTTTGGCTTGTGGTCTTTAGATAATTCCCCTTTTTCAAATTCGGCTACCTTGGCTTTACCGTCCCGAACTGATTTAACCATAAAGTAGTCGGACAGCGCATTTACCGCTTTAGTACCTACTCCATTCAGGCCCACTGATTTTTTGAAGGCTTTCGAATCATATTTACCGCCTGTGTTGATCTTGGAGACGCAATCGACTACTTTGCCCAGTGGAATACCACGGCCATAATCGCGAATATCGACGATGCCGTCCTTAATATCGATATCAATGACCTTGCCAAAGCCCATAACATATTCGTCGATAGAGTTGTCGATGACTTCTTTGAGCAAAATATATATGCCGTCATCGGCTGATGCACCATCGCCTAATTTACCAATATACATACCGGGACGGAGGCGGATGTGCTCGCGCCAGTCGAGCGATCGAATGTTATCTTCGGTGTAATTGCTGTTGGCCATCAGGGAAGTTTGCTTGTAGAAAAATGGTCAAATTAGAAAAAAGACCGCTCATAGCAGATCAAACGGTTTACTTTCTTGTTACAAAAATAGAAAAAAGCATAAAAATAACAACAAATTGTTTTATTTCGTTCAAGCCGTTTAACAGCTGTGCCAAAAGATCCACTTTTTCGCCATCCGGCCATGCGCGTTTTGGAGCGCTCAATTTACCGTGAACTGCAGTTGCAGATTGTGGCCACCTGCGCGCTGTTTGCCATAGGTGCTTTGCTGTGCTATGTTTTCTTTACCAATAATGTAGTTCTTACTGTTCTGGGGCTGGGTACTGCGGTCATCGGCTTGCGCCAAATTTATAAGACCATCCGCCTTTATCGCCTTTCTGACCACCCTATTCTTTTTGTGCTCAAGGAGACACCCGGGCAGGTAGTATGGGTATACGGAGTGGTGACCGAACGGTCTCCCTTCGGATTTACGTTTATGCGTCAGGGCACCATGTATTTTAAGCTACAAAATGGCGATCAGCTTTCGGTACTCATGCCGGCAGATAAGCTAAAACTCGTTTCCCGCTTCCTCAATCGACTCTTGCCCCACGCTTCTTTTGGCTACAGCGTTGATCGCGAACAGCTTTACGATATTTCTCCGGAACAATTGCGCCGTAAGGAATAATGCGCTCAGCGGGAGGTTTGAATTTTTTATAGCAGCGTTGCTGCTATGGCTTCAGCGAAGTTCTGAATTTTTGTCTTCAGCATTCCTACTTCGTGTTCAGCGAGTTTTTGGAATTTTTAATTAATAATTCAAAAGCTTGGCTGCTTCATGTCGCGTTACGCTGAGAGCAAAAATTCAAAAGTTTTGCTGCTATGGAAGCAATACTGCTGCTGTCAATAATTCAAAAATCTCGCTGTATCATAAAGCGTTACGCTGCTATAAAAAATTCTATCTTTCCCCTTACACCAATTTAATGTATCATGAACCGTCGCTTCTTTACCCAACGTTTAGCCGTAGCTCTGGGAGCCGGTACTTTTTTGCCTGCCTGTCAGGCCAATGCTCGCGAGACCTCTTCGACTGATAGTCAAAACAGGCTTACTCAACCTGCCATTCTCCGTGCCAAATCATTACGGAAAGGGGATACGGTAGGGCTGATTACGCCCGGAAGCTATATTCCGGATCGGGATTTGGCGAAAGCCATAAAAAATATGGAGTCATTAGGCCTGAAGGTTAAGCCCGGAAAAAACCTGCGGGCTTTACGCGGTTTCACGGCCGGTACGGATAGCGAACGCCTTGAAGATTTACACGGCATGTTTGCCGATCCGGAGGTAGATGCGGTTTGGTGTGCACGCGGTGGCTATGGGTGTACGCGTTTGTTGCCGGATATCGATTTTGACCTGATCCGCAACAACCCGAAAATATTGATTGGCTACAGTGATATCACGGCTCTGACTACGGCTATCTTTCAACAGACGGGCCTCATCTGCTTTCACGGGCCGGTTGCGGCATCGACGTTTACGGAATATACCCGGGCCCAACTGAAGCGGGTACTGTTTTCTACTGCCGACATCCTGTTCATTACCCCGTCTGCCAAAAATAAGGAGAAGACGGACGACCTGTATCAGCCTTTTTCTATTCGCAATGGACAAGCTACGGGACGATTACTAGGGGGCAACCTTAGTCTCCTGGCAGCTATGGCGGGTACGCCCTATGCCCTACAGCCTTCCGGCAAAATTATCTTTATGGAGGATATTGAAGAAAAGCCCTACCGCATCGACCGGATGCTTACACAATTGCGGCAGTCTTCGGCGTTAGACGAAGCCGCCGGCTTTGCCCTCGGTATTTTTGCCGGCTGTGTCGCCGAGCCTGACGACCGCTCCCTCAATCTGGCCGAAACGGTACTTGGCCAGTTGCGGCCTTCTGGTAAACCAGCCGTCTATGGGCTATCGGTTGGCCATATTTCCCATCAGTGCACGCTGCCGGTGGGCGTGCGGGCTACGCTTGACGTAGCAGAGCGGTCAATTACGCTGCTGGAGCCGTGGTTGGAGAAGTAATTTTTTGCGTTCAATGTATTTGCTATGTGTACAACGTGATTTTTTGATTTCAGCTTTGTTACCTGGTAAGCGTCGTAATTTTTGAATTTTTAATTTTAAATTAAGCACCTCGCTGTATTGCTGTACGTAAAGCTGCCATCGAAAATTCAAAAGCCTGGCTGCCTTGGAGGCCGCTTAGATGCTATTAAAATTTAAAGGTTTCGCTACTTCGTAAGCACTAATGCTGAAAAAATACCATATGAAACTCCACATCTATACCTTCGACCTGCCTCTGGCCAGTACCTTTCGCATTACTCACGAAGCGCGCGATATCCAACCTACGGTGATTGTCGGTCTGGAGTCGGACGGGCATATTGGCTGGGGAGAGGCCACCGCTATTGCCTATTACCACCAACCGCAAGCTAAATTGGTGCGCACCCTGGAGCAGCATCGCGGGCTCATCGAACAAACGCCTTTGGAAACGCCCGAACAGTACTGGGGTGTACTAAATAAGGTGCTCATGGATCATCCGTTTGAATTGTGTGCGCTGGATTTGGCGGCGAACGACCTCTACGGTAAGCGGCTGGGAAAGCCACTGCATCAGATTTGGGGATTGAATACTGCCGCCACTCCACTCACCAACTATACCATTGGGATGGGGCCAATTGAAGAGATGGTGCAAAAGGTGAAGGCAAAACCCTGGCCGCTCTACAAAATTAAGTTGGGTACCGAAGATGATTTGGCGGTCATTCATGCCCTGCGTAAGGTTACCCGGGCGCCACTTCGCATTGACGCCAATACTGCATGGACGGCCGGGGAAGCAATTGCCATCGCCCCACAGCTCAAAAGCCTGGGGGTAGAATTCATTGAGCAGCCCCTAAAAGCGGATGATTGGGAAGGCCATAAAAAAGTATTTGCTGAGTCTGAATTGCCCGTTATTGCCGACGAAAGCTGTCAGCGCGAAGAGGATGTGGCTCGCTGTGCCGGTCATTTTCACGGCATTAATATCAAGCTTGTCAAATGTGGGGGGCTGACCCCGGCCCGCCGCATGATTGCAGAGGCCAAAAAGCATGGCATGCAGGTCATGGTAGGCTGCATGACCGAGTCGAGTATTGGTATTTCGGCGATTGCGCAGATTGCTCCGTTACTCGATTACGTGGATATGGATGGTGCGCTGCTATTGCGGGAAGATATTGCCACGGGGGTGTGTATCGACCACGGTAAAGTGTATTATCCCAATCAGCCCGGAACGGGTGCCGAGCTCAAACCCGAATTGCGGTAGTATGCCGTTCATCGATCATCTTCCCGGTCGCGCCTTTCGGCAAAACGAAACGGAATGGTTG
>Ga0102940_1000855_pt1 | contig 20449 bp, 15 predicted proteins | sample SalPonR2_C_D1_MG_FD_78215 | JGI IMG/M metagenome (GOLD analysis project Ga0102940, IMG submission 78215) | Salt pond soil microbial communities from South San Francisco under conditions of wetland restoration - Salt Pond MetaG R2_C_D1_MG | ecosystem: Environmental > Aquatic > Marine > Intertidal... | reverse complement strand
TTCCCGGGAGGCCGCCGGCTTCATTTCCGGGGTGGTGAAAGATGCCTTCAGCCTGTGGCTGAACCAGCATACCGACATCGCCGAGGTACTGGCGGAACTGTTTATCAGTAACGCCCAGAGCAGACTGCGCGCCAGCAAGAAAGTCGCGCGCAAAAAGGTTACATCTGGCCCGGCCTTGCCGGGTAAGCTTGCGGACTGCTCCGGTAATGACACTGCGCGATCGGAGCTGTTCCTGGTGGAGGGAGATTCCGCCGGTGGCTCGGCCAAACAGGCCCGTGACCGGGAGTTCCAGGCGGTCATGCCGCTGCGGGGCAAGATTCTGAATACCTGGGAAGTGGATTCCAGCGAGATTCTGGCGTCCCAGGAAGTTCATGATATTGCGGTAGCCATTGGCGTTGATCCCGGCTCTGACCGGCTCGACAAACTGCGCTATAACAAGGTCTGTATTCTGGCAGATGCGGACTCGGACGGATTGCATATTGCCACTCTGCTCTGTGCCCTGTTTGTGAAACATTTCCGCCCGGTGGTCGCGGCGGGCCACGTGTTCGTGGCCATGCCACCGCTTTACCGGGTGGACCTGGGCAAGGAAACCTTCTATGCCCTGGACGAGCACGAGAAACAGGGCATTCTCGACCGGCTGGCCGCAGAAAACAGGAAAGGCAAGATTTCCGTTACCCGGTTCAAGGGTCTTGGTGAAATGAACCCGCTGCAACTGCGTGAAACCACCATGGCGCCGGACACCCGACGGTTGGTGATGCTCACCATCGAGGACGATGATGACACCGACGCCCGCATGGATATGCTGCTGGGCAAGAAGCGGGCGTCTGATCGCCGCAGCTGGCTTGAGGAATACGGCAATATGGCGGATATCGAAGTCTGAACCGTGGCCGGATTGCCATATTACTAAAAGTACTTTCCCCAGCATTCTTTATTCTTTCTATCTCAGTGGGAAAATCGTTATCCTGCCGGTCTTTGTCTGAAGGATGTGACGATGGACTGGCAGGGCTGGTTTGCACTGAGCCTGGCGGGATTTGCGCTGTTGCTGATGAGTGTCGGGCGTTACGGGCCGCATCTGGTGATGTTGTCGGTGCTTATCGTACTCAGCGCGACCGGTATCATCAGTGCCGAGGAAGCCCTCTCCGGATTCAGTAACAGTGGCCTGATCACGGTCGTTGCAATGTTTGTAGTGGCCGCTGGCATTCACCACTCCGGCGGTGTGGATCTGGTCGTTCATCACTTGCTGCGATCCCCCCGTTCGGTCCGGTCGGCGCAGGCGCGGATCATGTTTCCGGTGGCTCTGCTCAGTGGATTTCTGAATAATACTCCGGTGGTGGCTACCATGATTCCGGCGATTCATGCCTGGTCCCGGAAGATCGGAATTTCTGCTTCCAAGTTAATGATTCCGCTAAGCTATTCCGCCATTCTGGGCGGCACTCTCACGCTCATAGGCACCAGTACCAATCTGGTCGTCAATGGCCAGTACCAGCAACTTACTGGCGAACAGGGCTTCTCGATTTTCTCGATTACGGCGGTTGGTCTCCCTGTTGCCGTGATCGGCCTCGCGGTGATGGTGCTGGTACTGCCGCGTTTCCTGCCGGATCGTAAAGATCAGCAGAAATTCGGTTCGATGCGGGAGTTTACCCTGGAAGTAGCCGTAGCGTTTGATGGCCCGCTGGTGGGCAAAAGCGTCGATGAAGCCGGCCTGCGTGAACTGGACCGGCTCTATCTGGTAGAAATTGAGCGGGACGGCAGCGTGGTAACCGCGGTGCCGTCCGAGGAGCGTCTGCGAGGCGGCGACCGCCTGGTGTTTGCCGGTGATACCCAGGCTATTTCCGACCTGCTGCGAATTCACGGCATTGTGCCGTCCGTTCATGATGACGAACCCAGTCTGAGCAAGGACAGGGCCGAACGGCGTCTGGTCGAGGCGGCTCTGTCGCCCCGTTCCGAAGTGCTGGGTATGACCATCCGCGATGCCCGTTTCCGTGACCGTTACGGCGCGGTTGTGCTGGCAGTTGCCCGGGGCGGTGAGCGGGTTTCCGGAAACCTTGGCAATATCCGTCTGAAGACCGGTGACGTCCTGCTTCTGGAGGCCCGTCCTGCTTTTGTCAGCCGCCAGCGTTATGCCAAGGACTTTCTGCTCATCAATGACCTGGAAACCGACAGACCCCGCCATGACCGGGCGTATCTTTCCTGGGGCATATTGCTGGTACTGGTCGGATTTGCTGCCAGTGGCGTGCTGAGTATGCTGAATGCGGCGCTGCTGGGTGCCGCGCTGATGGTTCTGACCGGTTGCTGTTCGGTGGGGCAGGCGCAAAAAGCGGTGGACGTGCCGGTGATGCTGACGATTGCCGCCTCCTTTGCCCTGGGCGCGGCTCTGGAAGCGACTGGTGCCGCCGGCTTTGTGGCCAGGGGGATTCTGGCCGCCAGCAGTGGTGATCCTCTGCTGACGCTTTTGCTGATCTATGTCGCGGTGTCTGTATTGACGGAGGTGATCACCAATAACGCGGCGGCGATTCTGGTGCTTCCGGTCGTGCTGTCCATGACCACGGCACTGAATATGCCGCCGGAGCCCTATGTGATCGCCGTTATGATGGCGGCGTCTGCCAGTTTCGCCACGCCACTGGGCTACCAGACCAACATGATGGTTTTTGGCCCCGGCGCCTATCGTTTCATGGATTTTGTGAAAGTCGGGCTGCCCATGAACCTGTTTATTGGCTTGCTGACTGTCGGCGTGATCTCGCTGGTTTACGGGATCCGGGCTTCCTGAGAGCAAAAAACCGGTCTGTGGCAATAAGCCTGCCGTTGCGACCGGTCGGCAGGCGAACGCTTGTCGACCAGATCAGACGTTGCAGACTGAGATTGCCAGGAAAGCCCAGTTTTACCGACATTTCATGTCAGTTAACGGAATGAGGCCCGGCAGCATTTGCGGGAACTCAGTTATTGCTGGGAACGACAACTGATTCGTCGAATTCGGCTTCCATTTTACCGTCTCTTGTTGGTTATTGAGGAAGATAAGAGTGAGTTAATTAATAATCAGTCTATCCGGATTCACAGGTTGCTCAATCCGTAGAACCCGTATTAGACCAAAGGTATAAGCGGTATCACCTAAAAGTCTGCCGGCTTGATCAGAATTTCTGATAGTGGCGGACAAAACATTCAGTTTGGCTTTTAGTGCTGCAGTTTCTAAACTTGATTCGTTTAGCAGGGAGGGGAGTCGGACAGATGGTGCAGATACGGAACTCTTCAAGCCAGTACGGATTGGTCGCGATTATTCTTCACTGGCTTGTTGCTGTTGTCATCATTGGCTTGTTTGCCCTGGGCTACTGGATGGTTGATCTGGACTACTACCATGAGTGGTACAAGCAGGCCCCGGACATACACCGCAGCGTTGGCATTCTGCTGTTTGCCACGATCATCCTGAGATTGTTGTGGAGACTGGTCAGCAGAGCGCCCGCCCCTCTGGCAACCCACAGCCGGCTGGAAGTGCTGGCTGCCCATGGTGCCCATCTGATGCTGTACCTGCTGATCGTGACGGCGATGATCAGTGGTTATCTGATATCCACCGCCGATGGCTCTGCCATCAGTGTTTTCGGCTGGTTTGATGTACCCTCCGTGACGGGACGGATAAAGGGGATGGAAGATATTGCCGGCGAGGTTCACTATTGGGCAACCTGGGCGCTTGTGGGGCTGGCGTCAATCCATGCCCTGGCGGCGCTTAAACATCACCTGATAGACAAGGACGACACCTTGCGGCGAATGCTGGGAACTGTGAATGAATAGTTGCAAAATCTTTGACGAGGTTAACGAATACACCAGTGCACTGTGCCCTGGTTTCACCCGAAAGGAGAATATTATGAAAAAACTGATTCTTGCATCCGCCGTTTCGATAGCGATGGCTGGTGCTGCTCAGGCAAATGAACATTCAGGAACCTACGCGTTTGATACCAAAGGCGCCCACCAGTTTATTACTTTCAAGATCTCCCATCTGGGCTACAGCTGGCTGTATGGAAGATTCAACGATTTTGACGGTGAGTTTACGTACGATGCGGACAATCCCGGGAACAGCACCGTGTCAGTGACTGTTGATACCACCAGCCTGGATTCGAACCATGCAGAGCGGGACAAACACCTTCGCTCCGACGACTTTCTGCATGTTGACAGATACCCCGAGGCGAGCTTCACCAGCAAGCGGGTAGAGGTGGACAGTGAAGGAGAGGCAGACATCATCGGTGATCTGACCCTGCACGGCGTTACCAAAGAGGTCACTCTCGATGTTGAAATGGTAGGCCACGGTCCCGATCCCTGGGGTAACTATCGTATGGGCTTCGCGGCAGGCACCACTTTCAAGCTGGATGACTTCGGCATATCCTATGAAAAGATCGGCGAGGTTTCCAGGGAAGTGGAACTGATCATTTCAGTGGAAGGCATTCGCCAGTAACCCGGAAAACCCGACGGTTTTCGCCGCCGCTACCGGTGACGGTAGCGGCTGTTTCATACTTTGAAACGGGCGGTCTGTTGCCGCAACTCAACTGCATAACTGTCCAGGCACGAGCTGATTTCGCTGATGCTTCCTGACCGTTGAGCGCTTTCAGAAGCAAGATCGTTGATGGTTACAACGTTGCGGTTGATTTCCTCTGCCACCTGCGTCTGTTGTTCAGTGGCCGAGGCAACACTGGAGTTGACCTCCATGATGTCACTCATCGACCCAAGAATATTTTTCAGTTCGTTTTCCGCCTCGGTAGCAAGTCTGCTGGTTTCACCAGCCTGTTTGCCACCGGCCTCCATGACATCGACAATGTCTGACACACCGGTCTGCAGAACGGTGATCATGCGCTGAATATCTTCTGTTGATTGCTGAGTGCGCTTGGCCAGGGTACGCACTTCATCCGCTACCACGGCAAAGCCGCGGCCCTGTTCACCGGCCCGGGCTGCCTCAATAGCGGCGTTAAGCGCAAGCAGATTGGTCTGATCTGCGACACCCCGGATTACATCCAGAACCGAGGTAATATTTTCCGAATTCTCGGAAAGTTCTCTTATCACCCCGACGGCTTTTACGATCTGTCCGGAGAGCGTCTGCACCTGGTTGGACGAATCGTGGATGATCTGCCCACCTTTTTTCCCGGTTTCCTGGGCCTGGTGGGTCACCTCGGCGGCACGGGAGGCGTTGCCCGCAACCTCTTCAATAGCGCTCTGCATCTCGTTCATTGCAGTCGCTACCATGGCTATCAGATCACTCTGACGGGTAATGCCATCATTATTATCTCTCGCTGCAGTGGAAAGCTGGCTGGCCTGGTCGCCCAGGCTGTCGCTCAGGGTCTGGATGCTTGCGATCATGCCCTGAAGATTGGCCAGTACCCGGTTGAAGCTGACGGAAAGCTGGCCCAGATCATCATTGGATTCAACCGGTACCCGCTGGGTCAGGTCGCCCTCGCCCTCGGCAATATTGTCCAGCTGATTCCTCAGTGCCTTGATCGAGCCGATAATCATCCGCAGCAAAACGACGAATAGTACGACGCAGCCCAGAACGATGGTCAGGCTTGCAGCCAGAATAATAATCGAGCGGTTGAGAGCTTCCTCAGACGCATGAGTCGCGGAGTTCTGAGCCTGGTTGTCCGCATGCACACCGACCACATCAAAGTAGTCACGCAGCGCATCGAATGCGGCCTGGCTCTCGCCTTTCAGTTTGGCCCTGGCTGCTTGCCGGATTCCGGATTCTGCCAGTTCCATGGAGCTCGATGCAGCCGTCATCCAGCGTTCATAGGCGGTTTCAAATCCGGCGACTTTTTCATCGATTCCGGTGCCTTGCAAGCGCTGCACTGCAGCATTCATCCGCTCCCGCGCCTGGGTTGCGTTTTCGCTGAAAACTTCCCTGGTGTTGCCGGGGTCGAAGCCCAGAACCGCGGCATCGATAAAGGCGGTCTGAGCCACCAGGGCCTGGTACAGATCCCTGTCGGCGTTCAGCGCCTCGCTGACGGCGGGGAGCGAGTTGCGCGCAATGCTCTTGGTGTCTGCGACGAGGTCGCGGAAGGTAAATGCACTCAAAACGCCAACCAGAAGCAGGGCTGCGGCGGTAATGGCAAAAGGCAGACAGATCTTGGAGCGAAGCCCGAGTGCTCTATTAAGATTCATGGAACGCTACTCACCGACGGTATTGAACGTAAAAGGGTAGCAGTGAGGGGGCTAATGTCACCTTGGAAAATGTTTTTTTAAGTTATTGACTCATTTCCGCGCTGTCAGCATCTGTGTTGGCGACATAAATGACGCTGGCGCCAGAACTGTGCAAAAAAAATGACCAGTCCGATAATCGACACCGCCCACAGATAGGCAGCCGCCAGCTTGAACGACCCGCTGATGGCAAACTCGATCAGTAGCATCAGCGCCAGGGCAAGCAGAGCATTGATTGTTGCAGTTAACAGGGCCTGACCACAGGCTTTGACATTCTGTTTCATAGGTCCTCTCAGTTACGCGCCTAGTGTCCCGTCTGGTTAATTCGTTGACCTACTGCTTGCCCTTGAGTGGGTGGCATTAAGTGCGTGAAAGAGTCTTTGTAAATCTTCTGTAATGCAGATTACGGTGAGCAGGTTCAGCGCTCTATCCGGGAATTCCGCTATTTGAATAGTCAGGGGATGTTGGTGTATCCGGGTCAGGCTCCATATAATGAGGCCCGTCCAAGCGATACTCACAGGTTATTTCCGACCGGCAAAAGGGGCATCCATGCCAGAATTCCAGACCACGGAGGAAGGCTTTGAGAGAGTTTCTCTGAGAGACTACACCGAAAAGGCCTACCTTGATTATTCGATGTACGTCATTCTCGACAGGGCACTGCCCAATATCGGCGACGGTCTGAAACCGGTGCAGCGCCGCATCGTCTACGCCATGTCTGAGCTGGGTCTGAAATCAACGTCCAAGTACAAGAAGTCGGCCCGAACTGTCGGTGACGTTCTCGGCAAGTTCCATCCCCATGGCGACAGCGCCTGTTATGAAGCCATGGTGCTCATGGCACAGCCGTTTTCCTACCGCTATCCGCTGGTTGACGGGCAGGGTAACTGGGGTGCGCCTGACGATCCCAAATCCTTTGCCGCCATGCGTTATACCGAGTCCCGGCTCGCTCGCTTCGCCGACGTGTTGCTCCGTGAACTGGGCCAGGGCACGGTGGACTGGGTGCCCAATTTTGACGGCACCATGGATGAACCTTCGGTGTTACCGGCCCGGCTCCCCCATGTTCTGCTTAACGGTACCACTGGCATTGCAGTGGGCATGGCCACGGATATACCGCCCCACAACGTTCGCGAAATTGCGGCCGCCTGCGTGCGTCTGCTGGATCAGCCGGATGCCACCGTGGCCGAGCTCTGCGAACATGTAAAAGGACCGGATTTTCCGACGGAAGCGGAAATTATTACCCCGGGAAAGGATATCCGTCAGCTTTACGAAACCGGCCGGGGCTCACTGCGTATGCGCGCCCGCTGGATCAACGAAGGTGGCGAAATTGTGGTCACGGACCTGCCGCATCAGACTTCCGGCAATCGTGTTCTGGAGCAGATCGCCCAGCAGATGCAGACCAAGAAGTTACCCATGGTGGCAGACTTGCGGGACGAATCGGACCATGAAAATCCCACCCGCCTGGTGATCGTGCCGCGCTCCAGCCGGGTGGATCAGCAGGGCCTGATGGCTCACCTTTTTGCCAGCACGGACCTGGAAAAAACCTACCGGGTGAATATCAATGTGATTGGCAATGATGGTCGCCCGGGCGTCAAGGGACTGCGGACCATTCTGACCGAGTGGCTTAGCTTCCGCCGGGCAACAGTCACCCGTCGTCTTCAGCACCGGCTGGACAAGGTGCTGGCACGGCTGCACATCCTTGAAGGGTTGCTGGTTGCGTATCTCAACATCGACGAAGTCATCGCCATTATCCGGTACGAGGACAAACCCAAAGCGCAACTGATTGCCAGATTCGGGTTGAGTGAAGATCAGGCGGAGTCGATTCTTGAACTGAAGCTGCGCCACCTGGCCAGACTCGAGGAGATGAAAATCCGCGGCGAACAGGACGAGCTCAGCGCCGAGCGCGACGAATTGCAGTCGATCCTCGGGTCTGAGGACCGGCTCCGGGAACTGATCAAATCCGAATTGATCGAGGATGCCGAGACCTACGGTGATGCTCGCCGCTCACCGATCGTTGAGCGCGGAGAAGCGAAGGCCTTCAGTGAAACCGAGCTGGTGTCCAATGATCCGGTTACGGTGGTGCTCTCTGACAAAGGCTGGGTCAGGGCCGCCAAGGGCCATGATATTCAGCCGGAAGCCCTGAGCTATAAAGCCGGTGACAGATTTTCCATGGCCGCCAAAGGGCGCAATAACCAGCAGGCGGTGTTTATTGATTCCACTGGCCGTGCCTACTCTGTGGCGGCGCACTCGCTGCCCTCCGCACGGGGCCAGGGCGAACCGCTGAGCGGCCACATTAATCCGCCGTCCGGCGCGACTTTCTCGGGTCTGTTGATGGGAGATCCGGCGCGGAAGGTTCTGCTGGTCACCGACGGCGGCTACGGTTTTGTGACGTCGCTGGGCGAAATGATCAGCAAGAACAGAAACGGCAAGGCCGTTGTATCAGTGCCGAAAGGCGCGCACATCATGCCGCCGGTCACCGTACCGAAAGTCACGGCAACGCTTTACCTCGGTGCCATTTCCAATGAGGGCCGCATGCTGGTATTCCCGCTCAGTGAACTGCCGGAGCTGGCGAAGGGCAAGGGCAACAAGATCATCAGCATCCCGTCGGCCCGGGTTCAGAACCGTGAAGAATTTGTCGTGGCTGTTGCGATCTTTGCAGAAGACGACCAGATCGAGATATGGGCAGGCAAGCGCAAGATGGGGCTTCAGTTCAGCGACCTTGAGCATTACTCTGGCGAGCGTGGCCGGCGTGGACACAAGCTGCCCCGGGGGCTGCAGCGTGTCGATGGCATCAAGGTGATCCACTCGGCCAGCAGCGCCGCGGCGCTTGCCCAGTCTGAAGGCGAGCCGTCTGAAAAGGAGCAGCCCGACAATGAGTGAGCTGGTACTGATTAACGTTTCCGGGCGCGACAAGCCAGGCCTGACGTCGGAGATTACCGGTATCATGGGTCAGTATCATGTGCGGATTCTGGATATCGGCCAGGCGGTGATTCACGACCACCTGACCTGGGGGATCCTGATCGAGATTCCTGACGAATCCAAGTCCTCGCCGGTGATCCGGGATCTGCTGTTCCGGCTGCATGCGCTGGACCTTCAGGTACGCTTTGCACCGATCACCATGGAGGAATACCAGCAGTGGGCGGAAGGCCGCAACCGTGCCTGTTATATCGTGACCCTGCTGTCCCGGGACATCAAGGCAGAGCAGATCGCCCGGGTCTCTGCCATTACCGCCCGGCATGGACTGAATATTGACAATATTACCCGCCTGTCGGCGCGACCCTCGCTGAATCAGGCGGATAACCGTCTGGCCTGCGTGGAGTTTTCCGTGCGGGGAACGCCCCCTGATCCGGAGCAGCTCAGGGCCGATTTCCTCCATATTGCCGGGGAAATGAACGTAGACATCGCGTTCCAGGAAGATTCCATTTTCCGGCGTAACCGGCGCCTGGTGGTTTTTGATATGGACTCCACCCTGATTGATGCCGAAGTGATTGATCAGCTGGCGCTGGAAGCCGGCGTTGGTGAGCAGGTGGCAGCGATCACTGAAAGGGCCATGCAGGGCGAACTGGACTTCAGTCAGAGCTTTGCCGAGCGCCTGGCCCTGCTAAGGGGGCTGGACGAATCGGTGCTGGAAGGTATTGCCATGCGCCTGAACCTGACCGAGGGCGCCGAACATCTGATCCGTAGCCTGAAGTCACTGGGGTACCGAACGGCCATCGTTTCCGGTGGCTTTACCTATTTTGCCCGCCACCTGCAGCGCAGGCTCGGCATTGATTACGTCTACGCCAACGAGCTGGAAATCGAGAATGGCAAGGTCACCGGTCGGGTTGCGGGCCAGATTGTGGATGGCAACCGTAAGGCCCAGCTGCTGCTGGAAATCGCTGAGCGTGAGCACATTTCCCGCGAGCAGGTGATTGCCGTGGGGGACGGGGCAAACGACCTGCCCATGCTGAGTCAGGCCGGGCTGGGTGTGGCGTTCCGCGCCAAACCCCTGGTCAAAGAGTCGGCCCGCCACGCCATATCCACCCTGGGCCTCGATGCCATCCTGTATCTGATCGGATTCCGGGAAAATGACGGCCGTCAGGTCTGAGGCTTACTGGTCGCCAAAGTCGTAGTTCATCTCCGGCACCGGCGCCTGCAGGTAGTAACCCTGAATGTAGTTGACGCCTGCCTGCCACAGGGTAGCCAGAACGCCGGCGTTTTCCACCAGCGGCACAATGGTCAGCTTGCCTGCACTCTGCAGGCTCTTGACCATCTCGGTCACCTCCGCCTTGGCTTCATTGGACTTCTGGATTTCTTCGGTAAATGAACCGTCGATTTTCACATAGTCAACGTCGATATGCTTCAGGGTATTGAACGGATTGAGCGCGCAGCCAAACTGTGAAATGGACACCTTGCTGTGCAGTTGGTGAACCGCTTTGGCAAACTCTCTGGCCTGCTTCATAAAGTTGTTGGCGTCGCCCTCCCGGATCTGGAAGATCAGCGAGTCGCCGGGCAGCCGGGCCGCCTTGAGGGCGACACTCAACCAGGGTGTAAAGGTCTTGTCATCAAGCGTCTGGGCCGTAATGTTGAGAAAGAGACGGCTATCGTGGCCATGTGAGCGGTGGCTGGCCAGCTGTTTGATAGTCTGCAGAATCACCCAGCGATCAATCTTCATGGCCATGTCAGACGGGCCAAGGGGTGGCAGGAAGTCATAGGGCGAGACCTCCTCATTGTCGTTATTGATCATGCGGACAAACGCTTCGTAGTGTTCCTCGCCCTCGCCCCGAAGGTTAATAATGGGCTGGAACAGCAGGCGGAACCGGTTATCATCCAGTGCTTGCTGAATGGCATCTGCAGAATTGTCTGAATCCATGGCCTCGTAGTCTGCAGGGTTATAGACCATGACCCCGTTTCCGCTTTCATGGCCTTCTTTTTTCTTGAGTTCCGAGGATGCTGTATGGGCGCGGCCCATCAGGTCTGCTGCCTTGGGAGAGTTTTCGGTAATCGCGGCGACGCCGATGCTGACGGTGATCTGCACTGTGCGCCCGTTTATCTCGAACAGGTGATCCTCGATGTTTTTGCAGATATCCTCGCAGACCCTGGTCATGGCCTTTTCTTCGCACGGATGGCTGAGCAGACAGAAGGCATCATCACTGAGCCGCGCCAGGGTATAGTCTTTCGGGATCTGCTCGCTGAGCAGCCTGGCCAGGTCTCCAAGTACCAGGTCCGAACCGGCAATGCCGACCTGGCTCTTCATGGCCATGAATCGGTCGATCGATATATAGGCCAGCGCGCCGGTCTGGTTGTCTTTTCCGGCGAGGGCGATGGTCTTTGCCAGGGCGTCCATCAGATATTGGCGGTTGAACAGGCCGGTCAGAAGGTCCTGGCTGCTGATTCTGCGGAGTTTTTCCTCCAGTTCGCCGTCATTATGTTCGGGCTGGAGCACAATCTGAGTGCATAATTCGCCATCGTAAGTGGCCGCGGACACGGTCATATTGACATTCAGTTCCTGATCGTCGCTACGGCGGGCGACGCACGTCAGCATCCGGTTGTTCTCGCTTTCAGCGCTGAACGCTTTCATGAATTCTTTGTATTTGCTTGCGCTTTCGGAAGTCAGCGTGTCCAGAACCGGAATGCAGATCAGGTCATCAATATCATCGTAGCCCAGAAATTCCATGTAGGACTGGTTCGCATATACGTGCATGCCGTCGTTGATGTACGCAATGGCGTCTTTGGAGCTTTCCAGCAGCAACTGACAACGCTGTTCTGATTCCCGCAGATGGGACTCAAGTGCACGGCGGCGGCGGCGGTCTTCCAGGGCTGCCAGTTCGCGGTTGACCACCAGAACCAGCTGGTCAGTGTGCTCGAACGGAACAGTGTCCTGACCGCCGGCTTTCATGATGGCAACGGCCCGCTCACGACTGAACTCGCTGGTCATCAAAACAAACGGAATATCCTTGTCCATGCGACGGATCATCGCCAGGGCGCCATCCGGCCCGAACTCCTGGTCGGTATCATCCCGTGCCAGAAGGAGATCCCACTGGCCCGACTTCAGGGTTTCTTCGAGATCTTCTTCCGAGGTGATTCGGTGCGCGCGGGTGGCTTTGCCGGAATTTCTCAGCAGGCTGACCAGAGACTCCGCATCGTTTTGCGAAGGGTCGAGAATCAGCAGGTGTACCGTGGTGTTTTTTTTCTGCATTCGTCAGGGGTCTCGCAGTACTCATTGGCTTGTAATCAAGGCTGAATGATGCAGTGCTTACCTGTGAATAACAACCCTTGAAGCGGGCCCCGGCAGCATCGTTCCTGGCTCCGGATTCGTTACAGGGAAGGCCAGAGGGAATCGAATTCGTCTTCACTGGTACCCGGCCCGGAGGGCGGGCTGTGAGCTGGTAAGGTACCGGAGCTCCGAAGTTTCAGTTCGAACTGGCTGATGCTGCCTGTGGCGCTCACTCTCCGGGCAAGTGTTCCGTCTTCTTTACGGCCAGCATAGAGCATCGAAATACGGCTGTTTGACTGAAAAGGCAGCCGGGGCGTGATCAGCGTTGCCGCCTGGTTAACCACATCATTTTGCGGCAGCAGCAGACCACGCAGGTACTCACTGCTGTTACCTGTTTTCTGAATCAGGCGAACGCCACAGGGGGCCGCGCTGGGCGCCAGCAGACCTATGCCGACCTTGGTGCCCTGATTCTTTATCTGGCGGATCCATCTGATCACCGCGATACTCCAGGGCTCGTTGGAATGTTCCCGCACAGCCAGTACCTCACCGGTTTGCAGCGAGGGCGGAACGTCGGTCTTCCAGTTGACACAGTAGCCACCGGGACTGGTGTTGATCAGCATTGCATAGTGAGACCTTGGCTTGTTGCGCTCTGCCACACCGTCCGGGTTTGTGCCCGCGCCGTTCCGGAAATTGATCGGCGTATCCGCTGACTGGATGCGTTCTTCGCTCGGTCCCGCATCATGGGCCCCGGCCCAGGCATCCTCCCGCTGGCGGGACTGGCGCACAAAACGGTTGTCGTCTTTATCCTGTCCGGACGCAAGCGCATCATTGCCAATGACAAACTGATTGAACGTCTTCTCGCCGGCAACGTAATAGTGGGTTGCGGTCAGCCCGACGCAGATCTCGAGGTTGCCCTGGCTGGAAGTGCGGTTGAAATTACGCTTTGCCAGAATTCCCAGGGCCTCGCTGAGGTGCATGAGCAGGGTATTGCTGACCGAGGGTGGCAGTTGGAGCTGAGGGCGGGACCCCGGGTCTTTTGATCTGGTCCTGGCATCAAGGACCTCGGCAATTTCAGCCGAAAGATTGCGGGTCTCGAACCCGAGGCTGTCATCGCCTGGCGACTGGTCCAGGAGGCTGCGATAAACAGGTGGACTGTCCTGTTCGAGGTTAATAACGAACAGGCTGTCAGCTTCCGCTTCGGGGCCGCACTCAACAAGGTCCGTCCAGGTTTCAGACAGCCCGTAAACCTGTTTCAGTTCGGATTGACGCAACTGGTTGGGGCGGGAACAGGCAAGCAACAGAATACGTTTATAGGCATCTTCAATGGTGCTGGCGCGACGTCTGTTGAGGATCTCATCTTCCACCAACAGCGCGTGAAGCTTATTGCTGAGTGCAAACCTGAACATCCGGTGACATTCCAGCCAGCTTTGCTCGGGGCTCGGACAATAAAGCTGGTAAGAGCGCAGAATAGTTCCCGCAAGCTCGGATATGGCCCGGTGTATGGCTGTCGCGATGGCTTTTTTGTTCTTTGCTGTACCGCCGTTATCCAGACACTGCATTACGCAGAGTTTGTAGCCGCTTGCTGTGTGGAGCTGCAGGGCCTGGGACAGGTTGGCGATTTTGCGCTGTTTTTCCGGCAGGGCGATAGACAGTCCGAGATAGTGCCGCGACAGCTCATCACAGACCACCTGAATCCGGGGGCGGATCAACTCGAGATACTGGAACCTCTGGGTATGGTTTGCAAACAGTTCATTGAGTTCGATAATTGCGTGATAGAGCAGGCGGGATGCCTCCCCCGTGTTGGCCATAGGTAGCTGGTTGACCCATCCCCTGAACGCTCTCGGCGTTGTTTCACAAAAAGACAGGCTCGCTGTTTTCTGCTCGGGTACGCCAAGATCTGGTTTCAGGGACCTGCCTTCCATTTAATCACGCCAATCCGGTATTTTCTGGTGATATATTAGATGTATACAAAATAGCAAGAGCAAGGCAAAAAAGCGAACAATCAAAGAGTTGACAATATCCTGCAAGTGGCAAGTTTATTCAGGATGCCAAGCGCATCACGCAAAAAGATCAATCGGTGTCTTTCCCGGTTTGTCCGGTATTTCCCTTACCAGCCGTGGCACCAGAAATCCGGGCAGTTTTGCCAGAAGCTCGCGAACGATAACACGTGCCTGATGGTCGCTGACAGCAAAGTGATGGGCTCCTGCGACCGGGTCAAAGGCGTGCAGGTAGTAAGGCAGCACATGACATTCAAACAGTCGTTCACTCAGGCTGACGAGGGTGTCGGCGTGGTCGTTCACACCCCGCAGGATCACCGATTGGTTCAGCAGTGTGACGCCGGCATCCCTGAGCTTTCCCAACGCCTCCCGGACCTGGTCGTCAAGCTCATTCGGGTGGTTGATATGCAATACCATCACGCACTGCAGGCGACTGGCTGCAAGCATTTCGAGTAAACCGGCAGTGACCCGCTGGGGTATGACAACGGGCAGGCGGCTGTGGATCCGCAACCTGCGGATGTGTGGAATCCTGCTGACAGAGTCTACCCAGAACGACAGCAGGCGGTCGCTGGCCACCAGCGGGTCACCGCCACTCAGAATGACTTCGTTGATGGTCTGGTCGCTGGCCAGAAATTCCAGAATCCGGGTCCGGTCCCGGGGCGTCAGGCGGTGCTCGTCGTAAGGAAAGTGGCGACGAAAACAGTAACGGCAATTGATGGCGCATTGTCCCGTCACCATCAGCAGGGCGCGGCTCTGGTACTTGCGGATCAGCCCGGTGGTCGCCACCGCACTGTTTTCTTCCAGCGGGTCAGTGGCATAGCCGGGCAGCAGTAACCCCTCATCGGAGGTCGGCAGAACCTGGCGTAACAGTGGATCCTGGGGATTGCCCCGCGCCATTCGAGCGGCGTAGGGTTCGGGAACGCGGATGGCAAAAAGCCGGTGGCCCAGATCGGCGCCCTTGCGCCAGAGCCCCGGTGCCAGATCCAGTCTCCGCAGAAGGGCCTCGGGCGACGTTATCGAGTCTGAGAGCAGTTGTTGCCAGCTCTGCCCGTCTGTTCCCCCGTTGCCCCCGCTGGCGCTATCAGCGGTATCGATGGACCGGGCTTCTATAAGCGTGGCGGTTCGCTGTATCATAGCGAACTCCAAATTTCTAACTGCATCGTTTCAGGTGATAATTTCATGGCTTCACATTCTACCAATGAATTTCGCAGCGGTCTCAAGGTTTTGCTGGATGGTGACCCGTGCATCATTCTCGACAATGAATTCGTCAAGCCCGGGAAGGGGCAGGCATTCAACCGCGTAAAACTGCGTAACCTGATGACCAACCGGCAGTGGGAGCGCACCTTCAAGTCCGGCGAAACCCTGGAAGCGGCTGACGTGATGGATGTGGAGATGGAGTATCTCTACACCGACGGTGAATTCTGGCACTTCATGAAAACCGACGGCTCGTTCGAGCAGTATCCCGCCGATGAAAAAGCGGTCAGCGATGTGCTCAAATGGCTCAAGGAGCAGGATGTCTACACGGTCACCCTGTACAATGGCTCGCCATTGACGGTTACGCCTGCGAATTTCGTTGAACTGGAAGTGGTCGATACGGATCCGGGGATGAAAGGCGATACTGCGCAGGGCGGTACCAAGCCGGCGACCCTGTCCACCGGTGCGGTGGTTAACGTGCCTCTGTTCATTACGATCGGCGAGGTTTTGAAAGTGGATACCCGCTCGGGTGAATATGTGAGCCGCGTCAAGAGCTGAGTTTTCCCGGTCATGTCCGAATCAGCAGGCTGGCAGCCAACGGCGTCGCTGGCTGCCCTGGAAAGCCGGGCACAGCAGTTGGCCTGGGTGCGCGACTTTTTCGCGCGCAGGCGGGTACTGGAGGTGGAGACCCCGGTTCTGGGCCGGTACAGCGTGACTGATCTGAACATCGACAGTCTGCCCGTCGCGCCGACTTCTGCCGCAGGCGGCCAGCGGAACCTCTGGCTACAGACTTCACCAGAGTACCCGATGAAGCGGCTGCTGGCCGCCGGGGCGGGGGATATCTATCAGGTTGCCAGAGTATTCCGCAACGGCGAACGGGGCTCCCGGCATAACCCCGAGTTCTCCCTGCTTGAATGGTATCGACGGGACTTCGACGATGTCGCTCTTATGGCGGAAGTGGCGGACCTGGTATGCGGCTGGCTGGAGTGCCCGCGGCCGGTTACTCTCGGATACCGTGAAGCTTTCCTGAGCTTTACCGGCATTGATCCCTTTACCAGTGATAGCGGGGTATTACGACAGCTTTGCCGGCGCTGGATGGCGTCCGCTCAGGTAGCAGAACTGCAGCGGGATGAGTGCCTGGATCTGCTGATGAGTTGCTGTGTCGAACCGGAACTGGCAAACCTCGGCCCGGTGTTTGTTACCGGCTATCCGGAATCCCAGGCGGCACTGGCCAGAGTTTCCGAAGTCGACGGTGTCCGCAAGGCCCACAGGTTTGAGCTCTACATTGATGGTCTTGAACTCTGCAACGGCTACTGGGAGTTGACGGATGCAGCCGAGCAGAGGCGACGCTTTGATGCGGATAACCTGGCGCGCCGCAGGGCAGGCCGACCGCCAATGCCCGTGGATGAGTCCCTGCTGGCAGCGATGGAAGCGGGGGTGCCGGATTGCGCCGGTGTAGCCCTGGGGCTGGACCGGCTGTTGATGCTGAAACTGGGGCTGAAGGATATTGCCGGTGTGTTGGCGTTTCCCGGCGAGCGGGCCTGAATTGTTCAGCTTTTAACCGTTCCGGCAAGTGACCCCAGGGCTTCCCCCAGCCTGACGGTTTGCCCTGATTTCCGGTCATCGTTCCAGGCCACCGTACCGTCCGGCATCACAAGTATGACCGTAGAACCCAGCCGGAACCGCCCCATTTCCTCGCCTTTTGCAAACCGTATGGGGCTGCCAAGGTGGCTGTAGGTCGAGGTGCTGACGTCGCCACTGTCAGGAGCAACCACGCCGGACCAGATGGTTTCCACGCTGCCGACGATCATTGCCCCCACCAGAACCATGGCCAGTGGCCCCGCTTCGGTATCGAAAACGCAGGCTACCCGTTCATTACGGGCGAACAGGTTGGGCACCTGTTCGGCCGTGGTGGGATTAACCGAAAACAGTTTACCTGGTACGTAGGTCATCTCCCTGAGGGTGCCAGCCATCGGCATATGAATCCGGTGGTAGTCTTTCGGAGCAAGATAGATGGTTGCAAATTCGCCGTTGGCGAATGCCGATGCACGCTGGTGATCGCCACCCAGTAGCTCGGTCAGGCTGAAAGACTGGCCCTTGGCCTGGAAAACACGGTCATCGGTGACGCTTCCGAGCTGGCTTATGATGCCGTCAACCGGGCTGACCAGAACGGATTCGCGGGTGTCAACCGGGCGCAACCCGGGTTTGAGTTCCCGGGTGAAGAAAGCGTTAAAGCTCGGGTAGGCGTCGGGATCCGGCTCCAGTGCTTCGCTCATGTCGACGCCGTAACGTTCGATAAACCAGTGTACAACACGGTTTTTCATCGCAGGGGAGCTGTCCATGTCGGCAAGCCGGCCGGCAAGGCGAGAAACCGTCAGCTGCGGTGTCAGGTATTGGCTTAGTACAAACAGCTTGTCGAGCATGGATTTCGGTCCTCTCCATTGCGAAGTTGCGGAGTCTAACAAATACCGGGGCCAGCATATAAATGCTTTTACGCCTTAGCGCATCCCGGCTGCGCTTGCTATCATCAACCGCACGCCGGGCATGGGATATACCACACTGCCGCGTTGTCCAGAATAGCCACTAAACAGGGTACGTTCTCATACTATGCTTTTTATCATTGGTGCCGTCATTGTTATTGCAAGTGTTCTGGGGGGCTACGTTCTGCACGGGGGCAACCTCGCGGTACTTTGGCAACCAACAGAAGTGCTGATAATCGGCGGTGCTGCAGTGGGCTCATTCATCATTGCCAACTCGGTGCATACCATTTCGGCAACGGGAAAGGCCATCGCTGCCCAGTTGATGGGGTCACCCTACAACAAGAAATACTACATGGATCTGCTCAGTCTGCTTTATGAGATATTTGACAAGTCGAGAAAGCAGGGCGTTATGGCGATCGAGGAAGATATTGATGACCCTGCGTCCAGCCAGATTTTCAGCCGCTACCCGGCAATCATGAAGTCCAGGTACCTGTTGGCTTTCATTACCGATTATCTGCGCATCATCAGCGCCGGGAATATGGCAACCCATGAGCTGGAAGGCATGATGGAAAACGAGATAGACAGCCGCCATCATGAAATTGAGGAGCCTGCCCACGCCGTCAACAAGATTGCCGATGCATTGCCTGGCCTGGGCATTGTAGCGGCGGTACTCGGTATCGTTATCACCATGAATTTCCTGACCGAGGGGCCGGAAAAAATCGGTCTGAGCGTCGCCGCTGCGCTGGTGGGCACGTTTTTGGGCATCTGGATGGGGTATGGGTTCGTGGGGCCGCTTTCGATATCGATGGAACACTCTGCCAAATATGAGATCAAGGCCTATGAATGTGTGAAATCGGCACTTGTGGCAACGGTTGCGGGCCAGGCTCCCCAGATGGCGATTGAATTCGGTCGCAAGGCGCTGCCTTCGGATAAACGGCCGGGTTTCCAGGAGCTGAATGATCATGTGCGGGCAAAATAGCCCTGTAGTCAGTCAGGGTAGCCAGGAGTAGTGCATTGGAAAACCAGCCCATCATCATAAAACGGAAAAAAGTGGTTGCTGCCGGACATCATGGTGGCTCCTGGAAAGTGGCATTCGCCGATTTTGCCACCGCCATGATGGCATTCTTCCTGGTGCTCTGGCTCACTGCGACCGCATCGCCGGAGCAGAAACAGGCGGTCCAGGGCTATTTCAAGGATCCGGTGGGTTACACCGAGGGTGGTTCAAGAAATCCGGTCGACCTCGGAGGCAGTGCGTCCGTGGTTGACGAGTCCAGCGAGAACGTGGCGGAAAGTGATATCCAGATCGAAGCCAAGATTGTTGAGGAGATGGCGGAAACCCTGGAGCGGCAGAAAATGGAGCAGCTGTTCCAGGATCTGCAGGAACGCATTGAAGAGAGTGAGACCCTTCAGGAATTCAAGGACCAACTGCTTATCGATATAACCAGCGAAGGGCTGCGTATCCAGATTGTCGACCGGTCCCGGCGACCCATGTTCGACAGTGGGCGTGCGGAGTTGAAGTATTACTCCCAGGATATCCTTTTTGAGCTGGCCAAAACCCTGTCAACGGTCCGTAACAAGCTCAGCATTACCGGACACACGGATTCCACCCCTTTCAGTGGCCGGCCCGGCTATACCAACTGGGAGTTATCAGCCGATCGCGCCAACACGGCCCGCCGGGCGCTGGTGGCGGGTGGTGTTGATGGCAGGCAGATTGGTCGCGTTGTCGGGCTGAGTGACTCGGTGCTGTTCAATAAGGACGATCCCCAGGCACCGGTAAACCGGAGAATTTCCATCATCGTGATGAATAAAAAGGCGGCGGATGATATTCAGAGCAGTGCCGGTCTGGCGGACGAGCCATTGATTGACCTGACGGCGCCCTCCGAAGAGGACCAGCAGAAAGCAATGGACTCGCTCGAACAGGGTGACTGGGCTCGGGATCGGGAACCGGCGCCGGAGGGCGATCTGAACTGGTAAGCGGCGGCCGCACCGGTTCAGTCTGACTTGAGCCCCCGGGCCTGCTGTTCTGCCATGTCCTGAAGAATGCGGTGAAAACTCCTGAGCCGGGCAGGGCTGACCCTGCCGTCATCAACGGCTGCCTGAATGGCGCAGCCGGGATCACCCAGATGGCGGCAGTTGCGGAACTTGCAGTGACCGATCAGATCCCGGATTTCCCGGAATCCGTACTCGATTTCCGCTGGCGACATGTGCCACAGACCGAATTCCCGGATGCCCGGCGAATCGATAAGGTTGCCGCCGCAGGTCAGGTGAAACAGCCTGGCGGTGGTGGTGGTGTGAACGCCTTTGCCCGTGCTTTCAGAGACCGCGCCGACCCGGATGGCCTCATCCGGCAGCAGCGTCTGGATGATTGACGACTTCCCCACCCCCGACTGACCCACGAACACGCAGGTCTGGCCCGCAATCAG
>Ga0102940_1000852_pt1 | contig 20495 bp, 16 predicted proteins | sample SalPonR2_C_D1_MG_FD_78215 | JGI IMG/M metagenome (GOLD analysis project Ga0102940, IMG submission 78215) | Salt pond soil microbial communities from South San Francisco under conditions of wetland restoration - Salt Pond MetaG R2_C_D1_MG | ecosystem: Environmental > Aquatic > Marine > Intertidal... | reverse complement strand
TCGGTCGTTTCGAGGATGAAACAGAACCCGCCACCCGGGTCCCGGATCTCGGAGAGCTTGCTCCGGGCATGCGGCTCGTCTACGGTCCGTGGGCCAAGACCGGTCTGGTTCGGGCCGTGGATGAACGTAAGAAAAAGGTGCAGCTGGACATCGGCAGCGTGACCCTCTGGGCCCGCGTGGGAGATCTTTTACCGGAGGTGAAAGGGGAAAAGAGGGAAGGGAACGTGACCGTGCGTCGCGACCTGCAGGCCCCGGCCCCTTCCATGCGTCTCGATCTGCGCGGGATGCGGGGAGACGAGGCCGTGGCCGAACTGGAACGATTCGTGGACCGGGCCGTACTGGCCGGACGGGAATCCCTCGAAGTCGTACACGGCAAGGGGACCGGTGCATTGCGCGGTGCGGTTCATGAATTTTTGAAGCGGTGTCCCTCGGTGCGGGATTTTGTCATGGCCAATGCGGATGAAGGAGGGGAAGGGGTCACCCGGATCACGTTGCAGTGACATTATGCGGCATGATCTTTGATGTTGTACAGACGGCCACTGGAAAACCGGCAGAAGGAGAGGAACATGGCGTCCTTTGATTCCCGGACCATCGAGGAGATCAAGGCCAGGCTGGACCTGGTGGAGCTGGTGAGCAGGTATGTGGAGCTGAAGCCGGTCGGAGACCGGTGGGTGGCTCCGTGCCCTTTCCATCAGGAGACCAAGCCCTCCTTCAGTGTCAATCCGAGCCAGGGTTTTTTCTATTGTTTTGGCTGTCAGGCTTCGGGCGATATTATAGATTTTTATAAAGATATCAACGGTATGGATTTTCCTGAGGCCGTTGAACAGCTGGCCCGGGAGGCAGGTGTCGAGTTGCGTGAGGGGGGCGGAAAGTCTTCGCAGCGCAACCGGGAGGTGCGATCTGTCTGTCTCGATCTCCACTCCCTGGCATCCATGTATTTTCGGGAGCAGCTCGGCAGTGCCCCGGGTCGCGAGGCCAGGGCGTATCTCAAGGAAAGACGACTCGCTCCGGAAATCCTGGACCGGTTCCAGATCGGATGGGCACCGGCCGGTTGGCAGAATCTGCAGAACCATCTGCGTAAACAGGGGTATTCGGCGGACCAGGGGACCCAGGCAGGGCTGCTGAGCCAAAGCAACAGTGGCCGGACCTATGATCGGTTTCGGGAGCGGATCATTTTTCCGATCACCAATCTGTCCGGGCAGGCCATCGCTTTTGGCGGGCGGGTCATCGATCCGGATCAGGATCCGAAATATCTGAACAGCAGCGAAACACCGATTTATCGCAAAAGCGAGCATCTCTACGGCCTGTACCAGGCCCGTCGGGCCATGTCCCACGCCAAGAGCGGGTTGCTTACTGAAGGGTATATGGATGTTCTGTCTTTGCATCAGTTCGGATTCATCAATTCCTGCGGGGTTCTTGGGACGGCCCTGACCCCGGAGCAGGTACACAGGCTGGCCGGACTGGTACGTCGCGTCGATCTGGTTTTTGATGGAGACGGGCCCGGTCGCAAGGCGACCCTGCGCAGTGCGGAAATGATTCTCTGTGAAGGGGTGCAGTGTCGAGTGGTTCCGCTTCCCGAGGGGGAGGATGTGGACAGCCTGCTCCAGGCCCGGGGGCGGGAAGCTCTGCAGCAGGTGATTGATTCGGCCCAGGATGGTCTTGCCTTTTGCCTGGAAATGGTTAGAGCATACCATTCTCCCAAAGAGGTTATGACCTGGGCAACGGGGTTTGTGCGCAAGCTCAAACATCTTTCCTTGCGTGCATTTTATATTCCCAAGATTGCCAACGGGTTGGGATTATCGGAGATCGAACTTCGAAGGGCTCTCGGAGCCGGGGAGCAGAGTGGTTCAGGCCCCGGGGCCCAGCGGTTGCTTATGTGCGGTCCGGCCCAGCGGGACCGGGAACTGTTGTCTTTTGCCATCCGCTATCCGGAGTTTATACCAAAACTTCGGGATCGGGCCATGACCGCAGCCCTGTGCACCAGTCGGGGCCGGGAGTTGTGGGAAAAATTGTGCCGGTTCGAAGGGGATGAGCTGCTGCGACGGTTGGACAAGGGGGAAAAAAGTTTTCTGGTCGGGTGTCGGGTCCGATCCCGGAGCACTGCGGAGGAACGTGACAGAGAGTGGCAGGAACTGCTCGACTTTCTGGACAGTTCCGTGACCAGAAAGCAGCAGGGAAACCTGAAGATGGCCCTGGGCCGGGCCCAGCGGGAAGGGGACCTTGAGGAAGTGAAGCGAATACTGTCCCTGTATCAGGACATGATCATGCACTGATGAAAATGCATGGACGGAAAAAGACAGCATGCCGGGGCGGGGTCGCCCTGCATCGTGCACAACCACCCGCAGTATCTCAAGAGACGAACGGTGGTTTTTCGGTGCTGGGTATTCCGGCAAATATATAGTAACCGAATGATTCGGGGGGGCTGATGAGCAGCATCAAAGATGTCCAACAGATCAAGGTTTTGATCGCCGAGGGAAAGAAGAAAGGGTTTCTTACCTTCGAAGAGTTGAACAAGGCCTTGCCTGCCGATTTGAACAAGAGTGAGCAGATTGAGGAGATCATCTCCATCTTTGATCAGCTTGATATCGCCATTGTCGACGAGAAGGTCGGCAAGGCGATGGCCGTGCCCGGTCTGGAGGAGGCTGAGACCAAGGACGGGGAGCGCCTTAAGCTGGCTGAGTCCGATGAAAGTCCGGACTACCCGTCAAGGAGCAGTGATCCGGTCCGGATGTACCTGCGCGAGATGGGATCCGTGGGGCTGCTGGATCGGGAAGGCGAGGTGTACATTGCCAAGAAGATCGAGGCCGGGGAGATGGAAGTGCTCTTCGCCCTGGTCGAGGTTCCTGTGGCCGTGGAGGAACTGGTTCAGGTCGGCGAGGATCTGCGTCAGAACCGGGTCAAGCTCAAGGACGTGGTCAAGACCATCGAGGAAGACGACCCGTCCGAAGAGGAGATGAACCAGCGGGAACGGGTCATCAAGCTTCTGGACGACGTCAAGTTGATCTATAAGAAAAAGCGCAATCTCTATACGAAGCTGGACGAGTGCGCCACTCTGGATCGCCGGGTGTACGGGGTGCAGAAAAAGATTATGGATTATAAGGATTCCGTGGTCCAGTGTCTGCGGGATATCAAGCTCGAGAAGACTCTCATCGACAGGATTATCGAGACCGTGGCCGACTATGTGCGCCAGATGCACAACTGTCGGCGGGACCTTTCCGCGTACATCCTGTCTCTGGGCAAGTCTCAGGACGAGATTTTTGAACTGTTCCGGAAAATGGAAAACCGGGAAATCAACCCGGTGGCCGTGGCCGACAGCCTGGGAATGACCGTGGAGGAGGTGTTCTCCTTCAAAGAAATGGTCAACGGCAAGATCGAGATTCTCGACAAGCTGCAGGAAAAGGCCATGCACGAGGTGGAAGACCTCGAGGAAATTTTATGGCGTATCCGGCGCGGGAGCAGCGACGCCCTGAATGCCAAACAGGAACTGATTCGGGCCAATCTGCGCCTGGTGGTATCCATCGCCAAGAAATATACCAACCGCGGGCTGCAGTTTCTTGATCTGATCCAGGAAGGAAATATCGGGCTGATGAAGGCCGTGGACAAGTTCGAGTACCAGCGCGGGTACAAGTTCTCAACCTACGCCACCTGGTGGATCAGGCAGGCCATCACCCGGGCTATCGCCGACCAGGCCCGGACCATACGTATTCCGGTGCATATGATCGAGACCATCAACAAGCTGGTCCGTACTTCCCGATACCTGGTTCAGGAACTGGGGCGTGATCCTTCTCCGGAAGAAATTGCTGAGCGTATGGATTATCCTCTTGACAAGGTCAAGAAAGTTCTCAAGATCGCCAAGGAGCCCATTTCTCTGGAGACTCCTATCGGGGATGAGGAAGACAGCAGTCTTGGAGATTTCATCGAGGACAAAAAAGCCGTGGCCCCGGCCGACGAGGTGGTCAATACCAAGCTGGCCGAGCAGATCGCCACGGTTCTGGCCGACCTGACCCCAAGGGAGGAGCAGGTGCTTCGGAAGCGATTCGGCATCGGGGAGAAGTCCGACCATACCCTGGAGGAGGTGGGCAAGCTGTTCAATGTCACCCGTGAGCGGATCCGGCAGATCGAGGCCAAAGCGCTTCGAAAACTGCGTCATCCGGTTCGCAGTCAGGTTCTTCGGTCCTACTACGATACCTAGGAGATCTCGTGATCTTTGATGATTGACTGGTGTCCCTTTTTCTGAAAGCACCAGGAGGCAACCTTGGCGGGTTGCCTCTTTTTTTGGATGGGGTCGGTATGGATATGATCGAGGAGTGAGGTGCGTTATGAGATATGGAATGCATCGTCCAAAGACCCGGGTGGTCTGGATTGCGCTGATCATCTCCCTGTTTTTTTTCCGGGGAGCGGAAGCGGCCGGGGTTCGGTGGGTTCCCGACGGTGACACTCTGGTGCTGGTCGGAGGCGAAACTGTGCGCCTGCAGGGAATTGATGCGCCGGAAGTGGCTCGGGATGATCGGCCTTCCCAGTATTACGCCGTCATCTCCAGGGCGGTACTGCAAAAAGCAGTGCGCGGAAAAAACGTGACTGTCCACAAGGCCCAGGCCGGCCGGGACCGCTACGGGCGGCTTCTGGCCAGGGTTTCCTTGAAGGACGGAACCGGGCTGAGCCGGTTCATGGTCGAGCAGGGGGCGGCCTTTGCGTATCCCCATCCCGATCAGCTCGACGCGGATCTGATGCGGGAGCTGCTCGTGCTGCAGCGCCGGGCCATCCGGCAGGGCGCGGGCTTCTGGCCCCGGGTGCTGGCCGTCTCAAACCAGGAATCCGGTTGGGTCGGCAACGGCCGGTCCAAGCGGTTTCACCGCCTGTCATGCCGGTATGGAAAGAGGATCGGAAAACGGAACAGGGTTTCGTTTCTTTCCTTGAGAGATGCCTTTGAAGCAGGGTTTGCGCCTTGCAGAAAGTGTACGCCCTGGCCTGTTCATAAATGAGCCGGGTCTGTTACGGAAAAGGAGAGAGCGTTGAAGGCTATTATTGTCGGTGCCGGAGAAGTCGGATTTCATAGCGCCAAACGTTTGGCCGCCGAGGGCAAGGAGGTGGTGGTTATCGACACCAACCCCCGGGTTCTGGAGCGGATCGAGGACAATCTGGATGTGCAGGTTCTGGAAGGATCCGGCAGCAGCCCGGGGGTCCTGGAACGGGCCGGCATTGCCGATGCCGAACTGCTCCTGGCGGTCACGGACAGTGACGAGACCAACCTGGTGGCCTGTACGTTTGCCAATATGCTGGCTCCGGGAATGACCAAACTGGCTCGGATTCGTAACGAGGAATACACTCGATACCGGGACAAGCTGGCCAGGGATCTGTCGTTGAACATGGTTGTCAATCCCGATGTGGAGGTTGTCCGCAAGATTTTGTCGGTCATGGAAGTCCCCGGGGCGGCCGAGATCAGTGAATTTGCTGAAGGAAGGGTCAAGCTGGTGGGGATGTCCGTGAACCGGGGATCCATTCTCAACGACACCCGGCTGTCCGACGTGCGTGAAAAAACCCGGGAGTCCAGGCTGCTCATCGCGGCCATTGTTCGGGACGACGACCTGATTATTCCAACCGGGGACGACCGTATCGTTGTCGGCGATCTGGTCTATTTTGTCTGTCCCGCGGCCGACCTCGGGGGAATTTTCAAGAAGCTCGGGAACAGGATCAAGACGCGCAAAAACGTGCTGATCATCGGCGGAGGGAATATCGGGAGGCGCCTGGCTCTGGCTCTGGACAACAAATCCGTGCACGCCAAGCTCCTGGACTGCAGCAGCGCCCGGTGTGAGAAGCTGGCAGAGGAGTTGTCCCGGGTGGTGGTTCTCAAGGGGGACGGCACAGACCAGGAGGTGCTTCTCGAGGAGAACATCAAGGACATGGATGTGGTTGTTTCCGTGACCGGCAACGAGGAAAGCAACATCCTGGCCTCTCTGCTGGCCAAGAAGCTCGGGGCGGGAATGACCATCACCAGGATCAACAAGACCGCATACATGCCTCTGGTCCGGGCCATCGGCCTGGAACATCTGGTCAGCCCCAGAATGTCGGCCGTGAGCAGCATCCTGCAGCATGTCCGGCACGGCGTGCTCAGCTCGGTGTCCATCAAGGAAGATGCCGAAGCTCTGGAAGTCATTGTCGAAGACAAATCCAAACTGACGGATAAACGCATCCAGGATCTGCCCTTTCCCAAGGGGGCACTGGTGCTGTCCATCGTGCGAGGGGATGCGGTCATCGTCCCCCGCGGTGACGACGTGATCCGGGCCGGGGACCGTCTCATCCTTCTGGCCGTGCGCAAAAATATCGCCAAGCTGGAAAAAGCACTCACGGTCCGGGTGGAACAGGTCTGATGCGCTGGAAATACACGCTGCACATTCTTGGGGTGCTCATTTTGTTCGTGGGCCTGTTCATGCTTTTTCCCCTGGCCTATGCCTGTGGGAACCAGGATGGCTCCCTGGAAGCTCTGGGGACTGCCTGTGTCCTCACCGTGGGGTTCGGGCTCGGCCTGCATCTGGTGTTTCGCAGAGAAAAGGTGCACACCGTCAACCACCGCGAGGGGATGGTCATTGTCGCTCTTGGCTGGGCTGCGGCAGGGTTGTTCGGGGCGCTCCCCTTTTATTTCGGCGGGTTCGGGTCCTTCACTGATGCGGTGTTTGAGTCCATGTCCGGATTTACGACCACCGGGGCCTCTATTCTCACAAACATCGAGGCGGTTCCTCGCGGTCTTTTGTTGTGGCGCTCCCTGACCCACTGGCTGGGTGGAATGGGGATCATTGTTCTGTCCATCGCCATTCTGCCCTTTCTCGGTCTGGGAGGAATGCAGCTGTACAAGGCCGAGGTTCCCGGCCCTGTCCCGGATAAACTCCGCCCCAGAATCAAGGATACGGCCACCAGTCTGTGGCAGGTCTATGTTCTGTTCACCACGGTGGAGGCGCTGCTTTTGTACCTCGGCGGGATGGATCTGTTCGATTCCGTGTGTCACGCTTTCGGAACCATGGCCACCGGTGGGTTCTCCACCAGGAATACCTCCGTCGCAGCCTATTCCAGTCCGTATATCGATTATGTGATCACCTTGTTCATGCTGCTGGCCGGGGTCAATTTCGCCCTGCATTTTCAGGTGTTGCGCGGCAGACCCAAAGCTTTGTGGCGCGATCCCGAATTCCGTTTCTTCGTCGTTATCGTGGCTCTGTTTACGCTGGTGGTCACGGTGTCCGAGTACGGCAGTTCCTACGACACCTTCCATGACGCCTTTCGCTTCGGAGTCTTTCAGGTCGCTTCCATCGTGACCACCACCGGATACGCTACGGCCGATTATGAGGCCTGGGCCCCCCTGGCCCAGCTGCTTCTTTTTTTCTGCATGTTTCTGGGCGGATGTGCCGGTTCCACTGCAGGGGGAATCAAGTGCATGCGGATAATGATTCTGTTCAAACAGGCCTACCGAGAGCTGTTCCGGCTGGTTCATCCCCGGGCCATCGTTCCCGTCAAATGGGGGAACAAGCAGGTTAAACCCGAAGTGCTCAACGGGGTCTGGGGGTATTTCATTCTGTTTATCGGACTGTTCGTGCTTTCGGTTCTGATGCTGGGAGCCATGGGAGTGGATGTGCTGACCTCCATCTCCGCCGTGGTGGCCTGTATCGGCAACATCGGCCCCGGACTGGGCGGGGTCGGGCCTACGGACAACTTCGCGCATATTCCCACGCTGGGAAAATGGGTGCTGGCTTTTTGTATGCTTCTGGGAAGGTTGGAGATTTATACGGTTTTGGTTTTGTTTGTCCCGGAATTTTGGAGAAAATAACTGCAAGCGAGATGTCTGTTTTTCAGGGATGACGAACAAGGATTATCGGTATGGGAAGTAACGGGGAGAGGGCAGATGCCGGATGATCCCGTGACCCCGATATTCCCTCTGCGTCCGATCTGAGCAGGTAGACTCCAGGGAGAAGATCTCATGGAATGGATTGAAGTCGGGCGGTTCAAGGAGATGGATGACAAGGCTCAGAAGGAACTGCACCGTCTGGGGGAACTGGCCCTTGACGTGGCCTTTGTGCCGGAAAAAGTTATCCGGGTCGAAGAGGTCGACAACGGCGTTCGGATCGTGGTCGATCCGGAGTTTTTCGGTATCTATCAGGGCCCGGCAGCAGGCAGGTCGTGCGGATGCTGACCCATCGAGGCGGATATGTTTGAGATGCTGTTCGGATTCGGGTGTCGGGCCGGTGGGGGGATGGACTGGTCGCACTGGCCGTTCGGTCCGGGGATGACCGGTTCCTGGCTGATGGGTCTGTCCAAGTTCGTGTTCCTGGGGCTTATTCTGGCCCTGATTCTCGGGCTGCTCCGATATTTTTTCGGGCCTGGGGGGATGATGCGCGACAAGGAGATGGACCGCGAGGCCGAGGAGGAGCGCCGGGAAATTCGCAGGGCCGTGAACCTGCTCAGGGAACGTCTGGCTCGGGGAGAGATCGCCGAGGAGGAGTTCGAGCGTAAGAAAAGGATGCTGGAGCGGTGAAGTCCCGGGCAGGTCTTGTGGAAGGCGGGATTGATTTCCCGGAATGGTTTCGTGGTTATGTGGGCCGGTTTGTCATGGTTGATCCCGCGGACCAGGCCCATCTCGACCTGAAACGGGACCATTCCCTGCGGGTTCTAGAGGAAGCGACCCGGCTCGTGGCGGCCGAAAAAACGGCCCCGCGGGTTGCTTTTCTGGCCCGGGTGGCGGCCCTTCTGCATGATGTGGGGCGGTTTGAGCAGTACGAGCGATTCCGGACCTACAAGGACGCGGACTCCGTTGATCATGCCCGGAGCGGATGTAATGTGCTGCGCCGGGAAAGACCTCTATCCGTGCTGCCGAAGCGGGATCGGGTCGCGGTCATGATTGCGGTTCTGGTCCATAACCGCAAGGATCTCCCCCGTATGCTCAAGGGGCTTCCGGCCGAACTGGCCCGGGTGGTTCGGGACGCGGACAAGCTGGACATCATCCCTGTGGTTCTCGACAATATGGAAGAGGGCCCCCGGGCTTCGCCGGTGGTCATGCTCGGGTTGCGTCAGGACCCGGATGCATTTTCTTCCGTGGTTCTTGAGCAGGTTCTTTCCGGGCAGCTTGTCAACTACGAAGACATGGTTTTCAGTAACGATTTCAAGCTGCTGCTCTGCTCCTGGGCCATGGGGCTCAACTACGGGTGGACCCGGGGACAATTTCTGGAACGGGGGTATCTGGACCGGATTTTCGCCACCCTTCCGGAAAGCGGGGTTTTTGCCGAGCTTCGGGGCCGCCTCGGGAAGGAGCTGCGGTCATGACCCTGAAAACGGTTTGCGCCCGGTGAACTGGGTCCACAGAACCTGATCCAGACCGCGCAGAAGTTCTCCGTACAACCCTCCGTACCCGGGAAATTTTCCGAACAGCAGCTCTTTTTCCTTTTGTAGGTCCGGACAGGAGCTCGCCTCGGGGGTGGAGACTCTCGTGGCCATGACCTGTCGTTCCCGGACCAGGTACGGCTTGGTTCGGGCGGTGAAGTCCCGCATCTGCCCGCAGAGCTCCTCTTTGCAGGTCTCCCAGTGGATTGCTGTGTTTCGGGAAGGGGGCATCGCCTGGGCCTGGACGGTCATGACGTGCAGAAAGTTGACGGCCGACCCCGGAATACCGCGTCGCCATCCGAGCAGCCAGGGCAGGCGCCGGGAAAAAAGGAAATGATCCCGGCCGTGGGCGATGAGTTCTTCCAGGGAATTCCGGATGGCGGCCAGATGCGGGTCGTCCCAGATTACGGGCTCCCGGGCGAGGTCCCAGGCCGGGACGCATATTTTTTTCGGAAGCTGCTCGCACGGCAGGATTTCCCGGAGCAGGTCCAGAAAAAAGAGGTTGGCCTCGGGCGAGTCCGGCGTTTCCAGGTGGGCGTAGCTCAGGATGTAGCGTCCCTCTCCGATTTTCCCGGTTACGATACACGGGTCGCCGGTGATTTTTTTCGGCTGGAGATTGATCCCGTAGACAGTCTCCCAGTCCTGCAGTCCTGTCTCATCCATGGAGGCCAGGGGGAGATCCGCGGACCAGAAATCTTTATCCGGCTCGAGGTATGTGGCCAGGACCCGTACGTTGTCGCCCGTGCGGGGGGCGAACTGGGAAGGCCACCAGACCGGCAGGGAGCGCACGGTTTCCGGGCCGTCCGGGCGGGTTCGGGTCATGGAGCGGACGTGGCCGCTGAAGTTGGGCAGTCTGTCCCGCATGGGTTTGCGGTCCCAGGGGCACAGGTTCAGAAGCGGCCCGGTCTCCCCTGCGGTCAGGGCCAGTCCGGCACCGCCGCAGAATCCAAGGTAGGTTCCCCCCTGATGGAGAAACGCACGTACTGCTTCCCGTCCCCGGCCCCCCAGGGCTGTTCCCTTCAACCTTGCCCACCCGCCCGGCACGAGAAGCAGCTGCCTGGCGGGTGATTTCAGAGCCCCCCTGGCTACGTCCCGAGCGGAAAGGATTTCAAAATCGAGTCCGGAGGCGTTGAGGGCGCGCAGGAGAAGCATGCCCCACAGGTGAGATTCATCCCAGAGAACGACAATGGATGGGGGTGAGGTGTTCATGGAAAAAGGGAGTAGCAGGTCCCGCAATAACCGGCAAGCGCGGCCTTGATTTTTAGGCAGGGGGGCAATACTGTTCCCCGTTTTCATTCAGATATTTCAGGAAGGCCCGACCTCGGGTTCCCGGCACCGATCGCGGGCCGCAATGTTTGCGGGTGCAACCGGGATTTCGCAACGATTGTCACACCACCTCGGAGTTGAACCGTATGGCAGAGAAAAATTTACCCAAGGGGTACGAACCGGCCGACGTGGAAGCGCGCTGGAGAACGTACTGGGAAGAGCATAAGACCTTCACTCCGGATCCGGACGGTCCGGGAGAGCCGTATTCCATTGTCATTCCCCCGCCCAACGTGACCGGGGCCCTGCACATGGGACACGCCCTGAACATCACCCTGCAGGACATCATGTGCCGTTTCATGCGCCAGCAGGGGCGCAAGGTGCTTTGGGTACCGGGCACCGATCATGCAGGCATTGCCACCCAGAATGTGGTGGAGCGCAAGCTTCTCGCCCAGGGGAAGACCCGGGAGGAACTCGGCCGTGAAGAATTCGTCGATCAGGTATGGGACTGGAAAGAGGAATACGGCGGACGTATTCTGAATCAGATCCGCAGTCTGGGGGCCAGCGTGGACTGGACCCGGGAGCGGTTCACCATGGACGAGGGGCTGTCCAGGGCCGTACGTGAAGTGTTTGTCCAGCTCTACGAGGAAGGGCTCATTTACCGCGGCAAGTACATCATCAACTGGTGCCCCCGGTGTCATACCGCCCTGGCTGACGATGAGGTGGAATACACCCCCAATAAGGCCACGCTGTATCACATCAGGTACCCCCTGGAGGACGGCTCCGGGCATGTGGTTATCGCTACGGTTCGTCCCGAGACCCTGCTTGGGGACACCGCCGTTGCGGTGCATCCCGAGGACGAACGGTATACCGGTTTCGTGGGCAAAAATCTGATCCTGCCGGTCATGGGGCGCAGGATCCCGGTCATTGCCGATACCTACGTGGACCGGGAGTTCGGAACCGGGTGTCTGAAGATCACCCCGGCCCACGATATGAACGACTGGGAACTGGGTCGCAGGTTCGGCCTGGAGGCCATCAGCGTCATCGACGATGCCGGCAATATGAACGAGAACGCCCCCGAGGCGTACCGCGGCATGTCCGCCGAAGAATGCCGGGCCCGTATCGTCGAGGATCTGAAGGGGATGGGCGCCCTGGTGGCCGAGGAAGAGTACGAGAACAAGATCAGTCAGTGTTACCGGTGCAAGACCAACATCGAACCCCACGTGTCCGAGCAGTGGTTCGTGTCCGTCAAGCCGTTGGCCGAAAAGGCCCGCAAGGCGGTGGAGAACGGCGAGACCACCATCTGGCCCGCTCAGTGGAACAAGACTTATTTCAACTGGCTGGACAATATTCGGGACTGGTGTATTTCCCGGCAGCTCTGGTGGGGGCACCGCATCCCGGTCTGGACCTGTCAGGAGTGCGGTGAGGTCATTGTGGCCAAGGAGGATCCCACCTCCTGCACCAGGTGCGGCAGCGCCAATCTGGTGCAGGACGAGGATGTTCTGGATACCTGGTTTTCTTCAGCCCTGTGGCCTTTTTCCACCCTGGGCTGGCCGGACAAAACCAAAGAGCTGGATATGTTCTACCCCACCGGCCTTCTGGTTACCGGTTTTGATATCCTGTTTTTCTGGGTGGCCCGGATGATGATGATGGGCAAGCACTTCATGGACAAGGTTCCCTTTCACGACGTGTATATCCATGCCCTGGTCCGGGACGAGCACGGCAAGAAGATGTCCAAGTCCACGGGCAACGTCATCGACCCTCTGACCATGATCGACAAATACGGCTGCGACTCCCTGCGGTTCACCCTGACCTCCTTTGCGGCCATGGGCCGCGATATCAAGCTGGCCGAATCCCGTATCGAGGGGTATCGCCATTTTGTGAACAAGATCTGGAATGCGGCCCGGTTCACTCTTATGCATCTTGATGAATCCGATCCCCGGTTCGAGCCTGGCGCTGCACAGGGCCTGCATCACAAGTGGATCCTGAGCCGTCTGGAAAAGACCAAGAAGGAAATGGCCGCAGCCGTGACCGGCTACCGCTTCAACGAGTACGCTCAAATCATGTACAAGTTCGTCTGGAACGAATTCTGTGACTGGTACCTGGAGCTGATCAAGCCGGAGCTGTACGGCGAGGACGAAAAGGCCAAGGGCGCGGCGCGGGCCTGTCTGCGGCAGGTGCTTTCCGAGATTCTGCTTATGCTCCATCCGGTGGTCCCCTTCGTGACCCAGGAAATCTGGACCTGCATCCCCGGGCTCAGGGAGCGCGACATCGCCCTGGCCACGTATCCGGCAGCCCGGCCCGGGTGCGAGGACGACGAGGCCGAAAAGCGGATGGTGTTTCTGCAGGACCTGATTACATCGGTCCGCAACATTCGGGCGGAACTGGGGATCGCCCCCGGGCTCAAGCTCAAGCTGCTGGTCAGGGCCGGGGGCGAGGACGGGGCATTCGTCCTGGCCCATGCCGGGGACATAGCCGGACAGGCCCGCCTTGAAGAGGTGCAGGCCGGAGACGACCTCAATGTGCCCAGGGGGTGTGCCACCGCCGTGGTTGGAGGGTACGAGATCTTTGTCCCCCTGGAAGGGGCCGTGGATTTCGAGACCGAGCTGACTCGGCTGGACAAGGAACTGGCCAAGGTGAGCAAGGACCTTGATTTCGTGACCAAAAAGCTGGCCAATCAGGGGTTTGTCGCCAACGCCCCGGCCGCAGTGGTGGACAAGGAAAAGGCCAAGGCAGCCGAGTTCGGTGAAAAGAAAGAGAAGCTGGAGCACCTTAAGGGTCGGCTTCAGGAACTGATGGGATAAGGAAAAAGAGGAAACAATATGTCCAAAGTCTATCTTTTGGGAGCCGGTCCGGGTGATCCGGGGCTGTTGACCGTCAAGTCCAGGGAGATCCTGGAACAGGCCGATGTGGTGGTCTACGATTACCTGGCCAACAAAACCTTTCTTTCCTACTGCCGTCCGGATGCGGAAGTCATCTACGTGGGCAAGAAGGGCGGGGATCACACCCTGCCCCAGGACGAGATCAATGCTCTTATTGTGCGCAAGGCCCGGGAAGGCAAATCCGTGGCTCGGCTCAAGGGCGGCGATCCCTACGTGTTCGGGCGCGGGGCCGAAGAGGCCGAAGAGCTTCTCGAAGCCGGCGTGCAGTTCGAGGTGGTTCCCGGGGTGACCTCGGCCGTGGCCGGACCGGCCTATGCCGGTATTCCCCTGACCCACCGCAGGTTTGCCTCGTCCGTGTCTTTCATCACCGGACACGAGGACCCCACCAAGCCTGATTCGGTGCACAACTGGAAGGCCCTGGCCTCGGGCACGTCGACCCTGGTCTTTTTCATGGGGGTCAAGAACCTGCCGTCCATCACCTCCAACCTGATGAAGGCCGGCATGGATCCGGCTATGCCCGCGGCTCTGGTCCGCTGGGGCACCACCGCCGATCATCAGTCCTGGGTGTCCACCGTGGGCGAGATCGCGGAAATGGCCGTGCGGGAAGGGGTCAAGCCGCCTTCTCTGCTGGTGGTGGGCCGGGTGGTCACTCTGCGCGATACCCTGAACTGGTTCGAGCAGCTCCCGCTGCTGGGCAAGGGCGTGGTTGTTACCCGGGCCAGAGAACAGGCCTCCACCCTGGTCTCCCTGGTGGAAAAGATGGGGGCAAGATGCTACGAGTTTCCGACCATTAAAATCGAGCCCCTGGCCGATTACGCCCCGGTTCGGGAAAAGATCGGCCAGCTCGGCGGGTATGACTGGGTCATCTTCACCTCGGTCAACGGGGTGCGCCATTTCTGGAACCAGCTCCGGGAGCAGGGCCTGGACGCCCGGGCTCTTGGCGGGCGCAAGGTGGCGGCCATCGGCCCGGCAACGGCCGCGGCCCTGAAGCACCGCGGAGTCCATGCCGACTTTGTGCCGGAAAAGTATGTGGCCGAATCCGTGGTGGAAGGGCTGCTGGCTCTTGGAGTGAAAGGAAAGAAGGTACTTATTCCCAGAGCCCGGGTGGCCCGGGAAGTACTGCCGGAGCAGCTCCGTGAGGCCGGAGCCGACGTCGAGATTCTGCCTGTGTATGAAACCGTGCTCGCTCAGGAGTCCGGACAGGAGATCGAGGAACTGATGCGCCAAGGCAGGATCCGGTTCCTGACCTTTACCAGCTCGTCCACCGTGGAGAATTTCTTCTCCCTGGTCAGCCCGGATGCGCTCAGGCCCTATGCCGGAAATCAGGTCAGAATCGGGTGCATCGGCCCGGTAACGGCCGAAACCCTGTCCCGGTACGGGTTTTCTCCGGATGTCATGCCCGAGGAGTATACCGTTCCGGCGCTGGCCGAGGCACTGGCCAGAGGGTAGCTTCGGATCCTGTCCGGTGCCGTCTTTTCCCGGCGTCCCGGGGGAGGCGGGAAGAGGTGTCCGGAACAGCTCAAGAGGATTGTCTTTTCATTGCCTTTCTTTGCGACCTTCGGTTCTGTTCAGAGACGCGAAGGCCGCAAAGGGGCGGTGCAAAAGTGCTGAGGAGAGACCATGAAGAAGCCCATTGCCGTACTTGTGTCCGGAAGCGGCTCCAACCTGCAGGCCGTAATCGACCGTATCGAGCAGGGCGTGCTGGACGCCGAAATATGTCTTGTGTTCAGCAATAAGGAGGGGGTGTACGGGCTCGAGCGGGCCAAACGGCACGGACTGCCGACCCGGTCCATGGTCATGGCCGACTTTTCCGATCGAACCGCCTATGACCGGGCCATGCTCGAGGTGATCCGGGGCAGCGGCGCGGAACTGGTGGTTCTGGCCGGGTTTATGCATTTTCTAAGTCCGGTGTTCGTGCACGCTTTTGAGAACCGCATTCTGAATATCCATCCCTCGCTGCTGCCCGGGTTTCCCGGGGTTCGGGCCCAGCGGCAGCAGGCGGAATACGGGGTCAGTCTGGCTGGATGCACGGTTCATTTTGTGGACGAGGAAATGGATAACGGCCCGATTATCATCCAGGCTGCTGTTCCGGTCCTGCCCGGAGACGATGAAGCGAGTCTGGGAGAGCGAATACTGTCCATGGAGCATCGCATTCTGCCCCAGGCCATTCAATGGGTTGTGCAGGGCCGGGTTTTTCTTGACGGGCGCGGTGTTGTGGTCAATCAGGATGAAACGTCGGATTTTGCAGGGAACCTCGAACATCGACTGGTCAACCCGCGGCTGGAAAGGGGCTTTTGAACCGAGGTACAGGAGGGAACATGCCCGAGTTTCGTTTTCATCTCAATGATGAGGAAAAGCAGTATCTGAAGGACCTGGTTCGGTGGAGCATCAGAAGTTTTTTCTTTGCTGCCGAGGCCGAACGTCCTTTCTGTCCGTCGGACAAATTACGGTCCCGGTTCGGGGCGTTTGTGACTCTCAAGAAAGGGGGGCGGCTGCGGGGGTGTATCGGGCATATCATGGGTGATGCCCCTCTTGTCGAGACCCTGGCCAAGATGGCCAGGGCCGCAGCCTTTGAAGACCCCCGGTTCCCTCCCCTGGGCCGGGCGGAGCTGGAAGAAGTGGAGATAGAGGTCTCCATTCTCAGTCCCCTGGAGCGGGTAACGGACATGACGCTGATTGAACCCGGTCGACACGGGCTGCTGATCAAACGGCACTGGTCTTCGGGCCTGCTTCTGCCTCAGGTGGCTCTGGAATGGGGCTGGGACCGGGAGACCTTTCTGGCCCAGACCTGTCGCAAAGGAGGACTGCCTGGTGACTGCTGGCAGGATCCGGATACCGAGGTGTACTGGTTCGAAGCGGAAGTGTTTTGAAAAATCATCAGAAATCCCGGAACCAAAGAGAAGGATGGAGTTCATGAATCGACTTTGTATTGTATTGTGCCTGGTTGCGGCAGTGCTGGTGTTTATCAGTCAGGCCCAGGCTGCTGATGGCAAGGATCTGGTGCGGTTGTCCACGAGTAAGGGAGCCGTGGTTCTGGATTTGGACCGGGAGCATGCCCCGGTGAGTGTGGAGAATTTTTTACGTTACGTGGATGACGGCTTTTATGACGGCACCCTGTTTCATAGGGTCATTCCGGGGTTCATGATTCAGGGGGGCGGCCTGGACAAGGACATGAACCGGAAATCGCCGCATGACCCTATCCGCAACGAATCGGACAACGGCCTCAAAAATAAAACCTATACCGTGAGTATGGCCCGGACCAACGCTCCTCACTCGGCCACAGCCCAGTTTTTTATCAATGTCGCGGACAATGATTTTCTGGACGGTAAAAAAGGCAAGTGGGGATACGCCGTGTTCGGTGAGGTGGTGAAGGGGCAGGACGTTGTCAAGGCCATCGAGGCGGTGGTGACCACCACCCGATCCGGGCGTCGGGACGTGCCGGTCAAACCGGTCGTTATCGAAAAGGCCGAACGAATCGAGTGATTTTTCACCTGTAAGAAATTTTTCTAAGGGTAGCATCACCCCGCTGTTCGATATGGATGGCGGGGTTTTTTTGCGTCCATTCCCGAGGGCGGCCGAGGTGGGGATTTATTGACGTGACGCCGGCGAAAAGATGACGATAATGTATAAAAAATATTTTTTTAACAAAAAAGAGAGAAGTCTTTATGCAAAATTGTACAAAAAAAGACAAAAAGGACGTGCTCGTTTCCTTTGAAATGCTGTAATTATGTGATTTATTGTAATAATTTTAAAATGGCAGGCCCGTTGCTTTATCCCCTTCATCACAACTTTATTGGGAGGTAATCGAGTGAACGGAGCAGATACTGTATTCATCATCATTTCCGCGGCCCTGGTCATGCTCATGACCCCGGGTCTGGCCCTGTTTTATGCAGGCATGACCCGATCCAAGAACGTTCTTGGAACCATCATGCAGAGTTTTGCGGCCCTGGCCGTAATCTCCATTGTCTGGGCTCTGTGGGGGTATACCCTGGCTTTCGGTAATGATATCGGAGGATTGATCGGAAGCCTTAATTTTCTTGGCCTCATGGGGGTGGGCATGGAACCCAATCCCGACCTGGCCGGCAACATCCCGCACCTGGTGTTCATGGTCTTTCAGTGCATGTTCGCCGTGATCACCCCGGCCCTGATCACCGGGGCTTTTGCCGAACGTATGAAATTCAGCGGATTTCTTGTCTTTACAATTTTGTGGTCTACCATCGTCTACAGCCCCCTGTGTCACTGGGTGTGGGGCGGCGGCTGGATGGGCGAAATGGGCGCTCTGGATTTTGCCGGGGGGGCCGTGGTCCACATGAGCTCGGGCGCCGCGGCCCTGGCTGCTGTCCTGTATCTGGGCAAGCGCAAGGGGTACGGCTCCCGGTCCTTTATTCCCCATAATCTGCCCATGACCGTACTTGGTACGGCCCTGCTCTGGTTCGGCTGGTTCGGCTTCAACGCCGGATCCGCTCTGGCCGCCGACGGTCTGGCCGGCAATGCCTTTGTGACCACGCACATGGCGGCTTCTGCGGCGGTTCTCGGCTGGCTTCTGGTGGAATGGAAGCATCACGGCAAGCCCACCACCCTTGGGGCCATGTCCGGAGCCGTGGCCGGTCTGGTGGCCATCACTCCGGCGGCAGGATTCGTGGGTGTCAAATCGGCCATGTTCATCGGTTTTCTGGCCGGGATGATCTGCTACGGCGGGGTCATGCTCAAAGGACGGTTCGGATACGACGACTCTCTGGACGTGGTCGGTATCCACGGCCTCGGCGGGATCTGGGGCGCACTGGCCACCGGGATTTTCGCCTCCACTGCCGTCAATCCGGGCGGTGCCGACGGACTGCTGTTCGGAAATCCTCTGCAGCTCTGGATCCAGTTCGTGTCCGTGGTGGCCACGGTGGTCTTTTCCTTTGTCGTCTCCTGGGGACTCCTGAAACTGGTTGATGGACTGGTGGGTCTGCGGGTAAGCCCCGAAGAGGAAGAAATCGGGCTGGACGTCAGCCAGCACAGCGAAACCGGCTACCAGTCGTAATCCACAACGGCACAGCACAAGGAGCATCATATGAAGAAGATCGAGATCATCACCCGGCCGTACAAGGTCGACGAGGTCAAGGAGGCCCTGACCGGCCTGGGCATTCAGGGCATGACCATCTCCGAGGTGCAGGGCTTCGGCCGGCAGCGCGGACACAAAGAGGTTTACCGCGGCGCGGAATATCAGGTGGATTTTGTGGCCAAGGTCAAGATTGAAGTGGTCGTGGATGACGAGGTCATGCCCGGGGCGGTCCAGGCCGTGCAGAAAGCGGCCCTGACCGGCAAGATCGGAGACGGCAAGATCTTCATCCTCCCGGTTGAGGATGTGGTTCGGATTCGAACCGGGGAGAGCGGGGTGGACGCCATCTAGTCCGCCGGCGACGCAATCCGGGGCGCACTCCCTGAACAGGAAGTGCGCCTTTTTTGTGACATAAGACAGGAGGGGAAGATGTGATGACCGAGGCAGAACGCAGTGTCCGGGACCTGGAAGAGGAAAAAAAGAACCTTTTCGCGGACCCCGGAATCGAATCTGACGGCCTGGCCCTGGCCCGTCGACTGAGTGCGGCGTATGACCGGTATTTCACTGCCAGGTATGCCGACATGCCCGGAGATCTGCCCCCTTTCGTCCTGGTCGCTGTGGGCGGATACGGGCGACGGGAGCTGTGTCTGCATTCGGATGTCGATATTCTGATCCTGTTTGCTGAAAAGGTTCCGGAGTCGGCCGGGGAGCTGGCAACCTCCATGTTTGTCCCCCTGTGGGACCAGGGTGTGGACCTCGGGCATGGGGTGCGGGAGATCCGGGAGTGCCTTGATCTGGCCGGGGAGGACTATGAGGTTCTGACGTCGCTTCTGGACGCCAGGCTGATCTGCGGAGATTCAACCCTCTTTGAGCGGTTGCGATCCGAGATTCTTGACTCAGTGCTTTTGAAACATCGGGACAGATATTTAACGTGGCTCCAGGACGGACTGGCCGCCAGACAGGGCAGCTTTGCGGCGGGGAACAATGTTCTCGAGCCCCATCTGAAGCAGGGCATCGGGGGGCTTCGGGATGTCCATCATATTTTGTGGGTTGCCGCGGCCCGCTACGGGGCGACCGGTCTGGGGGGGCTGGCGGAAACAGGCAGTCTGGCCGTGGCCCAGGAAGAGGCACTGCAGGATCACCTCTCCTTTCTGCTCCGGGTTCGTACCTGGCTGCACGTCCGGGCCGGACGGCGTACCGATCGGCTGCATCTGGAGCTCCAGCCGGAGCTGGCCGCCCGCCTGGGGTTTGAAGACACGATACAGGAGAGCGGGGTGGAGCGGTTTCTGGCCCGCCTGCACCGGGAGATGCGCGGTATCACTGACCTGTGCGGTTCCTTTGTCCGAATACACGGGTGTGCCCGGGAGCACGCAGAGCAGGATCTGGACCTTCCGTTTCAGCTGGGGCGGCTTGTGGGGGTGTCCTGCGGTGAGTTGACCTTGAACGGATCTCCCGGGGGACGGGACCGGCTTGTACTGGCTTTGGCCCTGTTTGAGGCCGCGGCCAGAACCGGGTTGCCTCTGGCCTGGTCATGTCTCCGGTTTGTCGAGGATACGCTGTTTCTGGTGGATTTAAGGTTTCGCGGACTGCCGGGAACTCTGCGCACCCTGCGGACCATCCTTGAGCAACCTTATGCAGGTTCGGCCCTGGAGCAGATGATGCATTCCGGTTTTCTGGGAGCGCTCATCCCTGAGTTCGGCCTGGTTGAGGATAAGGTTCAATTCGACGCCTATCACACCTTTCCGGTTGGGCGACACTCCATCCGGGCCGTGGAGATCCTGTGTCAGGAGTCGGGGGAGTTTCCTCCGGACATTTTTTCCGAACTTCTTGAGGAGATCGGCCCCTGTTTTTCCCTTCGCCTGGCAACACTGCTGCATGATGTGGGAAAGGGAGGGGAGGATCATGCCCGGCGAGGGGGGAGTATAGCGGCTCGGATTCTGGACCGG
>Ga0102940_1000849_pt1 | contig 20519 bp, 15 predicted proteins | sample SalPonR2_C_D1_MG_FD_78215 | JGI IMG/M metagenome (GOLD analysis project Ga0102940, IMG submission 78215) | Salt pond soil microbial communities from South San Francisco under conditions of wetland restoration - Salt Pond MetaG R2_C_D1_MG | ecosystem: Environmental > Aquatic > Marine > Intertidal... | reverse complement strand
TGCAAACCGGCGTGAAGCGCGGGCGCCTGAGCCCTTTCCTGAGGAAGCAGGTAGCTGTTGCGGGAACTCATGGCCAGCCCGTCCGGTTCCCGAACAATGGGACACCCGACAATGGATATCGGAAAATCAAGATCCCGGACCATGCGCCTGATGATGGCCAGCTGCTGCCAGTCCTTTTCCCCGAACAGGGCGTGGGTGGGCTGAATCAGGTTGAACAGTTTGGCGACAACCGTGGTCACTCCCCGAAAATGCGTGGGACGGCTCCGCCCGCACAGCCCGGTCCCCAGTTCGTGCACATCGACCCATGTCGAGTGATCTGCACAATACATTTCCGGCGACCCGGGACAAAACAGAATATCCACCCCCGCTTCAGCCGCAAGAACTCCGTCCTGGGTGAGTTTGGACGGATACGCGTCCAGGTCTTCGCCGGCTCCGAACTGGGTCGGATTGACGAACAAAGAGACGGCCACCCTGTCGGCCAGCTCTCGGGCCCGGTGCATCAGGGAGATATGGCCGTCATGAAAACAACCCATGGTCGGGACCAGGGCGAGCGTCTCGCCTCGGGCACGCAACTGCAAACAGTGCTGCTGTACTTTTCGGGGATCTTTGATTGTGAGCATCGAAGGACTCGTGAATGTTTCGTATGGCGGGAGAAGGGGCACAGAGGAGAAAATGTTTCCCGATCAGGGCTCGGTGGTCCCGGATTGCTGCAAAGTCAAGGCGAAAATACGTTCTTTCTGAAAAAAAAATGGTGAAACGTCGATGGAGACGTCCCGGACCAGGTCGAGAACCACCCGCACCTTTGGGTCGGGGGACCGGTGTCGGGCGACCCGAACGGAACGCAACAGGCTGCCGGAAAATTCATACCGGGAAAGGACCGACGGGGACAGGCGCAGTTCAGGGAAGTCGCACACGACCCTTGGGAACTCGCTGTTCATCGAAAATATTTCAGGAGCATGAAATCCGTCCAGGTGTATGGAAACCATCTCGGAGCCGTCCGGCAGGGACTTGAAACTGATTTCAGCAACCTCTGTTGCGGGAGTTTCCGGATGCGTGCCGGTCCATCCCGGGACCCGGGCCAGGCCGATCACGGCCAGAACCAGCACGGTCAGCACGGCGCATTTCAGCAGGCCAAACCAATGGGCCAGACAATTTTTCATTTCGAGATTTCCCAGGCCTCCCTGATGGCCTCGAGCTCTTCCCAGCGATCATAAGCCGCAGCAATTTCCCGTTTCAGGGGCTCCTCCCGGTCCAGGACTTCCTGCATGGTTTTCTTGTCCAGGGTGTAGAACTTCGGATCCCCCATACGGGAGTGCAGCTCTTCCAGTTCCGTCTCCAGAAGAAGAATTCGATCCGGGAGTTTTTCCAACTCATTGTTTTCTTTAAATGTCAGCTTTCGAGGCTGATCCCGGCGCGGTGGTGTAGATTCCTGCTTCGGGGCGGGTGCTCTGGCCGGCTCGACGCGGGCCGGCTCAGGTCGCTGGCTGAGCCAGTCGTCGTATCCCCCGGCGTATTCCGTGACGCGTCCCTGGCCTTCAAAGACCAGTGAACCGGTAACGACATTGTTCAGAAAATCCCGGTCATGGCTGACCACGAGCAGGGTCCCCCGGTATTCCAGAAGAAGCTCCTCAAGCAGGTCAAGAGTCTCCATGTCCAGATCGTTGGTCGGTTCGTCAAGGACCAGGACATTGGAGGGCCTGGAGAACAGGCGGGCCAGCAGAAGCCGGTTCCGTTCCCCTCCGGAAAGCAGCCTGATGGGTGCTCGGGACCTTTCGGGGGGAAAGAGGAAGTCCCGAAGGTAGGTAATGACATGTTTTCGCTCACCGTTGAATTCGAAAAAATCGTTTCCTTCGGCAATGCATTCGTACACGGTCAGATTGGGATCAAGTTCCTCCCGCAACTGGTCGGAATAGGCCACCTGCAGATTGGTCCCGAGGCGGACCCTTCCGGAACAGGGAGGGAGATCCCCGAGCAGAATCCGGAGCAGGGTTGTTTTTCCTGCCCCGTTGGGGCCGATGATTCCGATCTTGTCCCCCCGGATGATATTGACGCTCAGGGAGTCGATGACCGGCCCGGAACCGAAATCAAAGGAGACATCAGTCACTTCGGCCACCAGTTTTCCGGACCGATCCGCTTCCTGGGCCTGCATGGAAACCGAGCCGACCCGTTCCCGGCGCTTATGACGCTCTTTGCGCATCTGCTTGAGGGCCTTGACCCGGCCCTCGTTGCGGGTCCGTCTGGCCTTGATCCCCTTCCGGATCCAGACCTCTTCCTGGGCCAGCTTTTTATCGAACCGTTCCCACTCCTTGCCCTCGGCGTGCAGGGCCTCCTGTTTCCGGTCCAGAAACTGATCGTAGGTGCAGTTCCAGCTGGTCAGATTGCCCCGGTCCAGTTCCAGTATTCTGGTGGCCAGGCTGCGCAGAAAGGATCGGTCATGGGTGACGAAAAAAAGAGTTCGCCCTTCCTTGACCAGAAATTCTTCCAGCCACCGGATGGAATCGATGTCCAGATGGTTGGTCGGTTCGTCCAGGACCAGAATGTCCGGTCCTGAGGCCAGGGCCCGGGCCAGAAGCACACGCCTTTTCAATCCGCCGGACAAAAAGCTGAAGGGGGCCTCACCGTCCAGGTCCAGGCGGGACAGGATCTGTTCCACCCGGTTCAACTGCTCCCAGCCGCCAAGTTCGTCCATCCGTTCCTGAACGGTACACAGTCGAACAGTACTCTCTTCGTCGGAGTGTCCGGAAAGGGTTTGAAATTCCGCCAGCACCGGGCCGACGTCCCCCATTTGGGAAACCGCAACCTGAAAGACGGTCCCCTCGATTTCCGTGGGCACCTCCTGGGGAACGAATCCGAGCACCACCCCCTGGCGCGTGACAACCTCTCCGGAGTCCGGAGTCAGCCCTCCGGTCATAAGGCGCATCAGGGTGGATTTGCCTTCACCGTTACGCCCCAGCAGGCAGACCCTCTCCCCTTCTTCGATATGCAGGTTGACCCGGTCCAGCAGCAGGGGACCGTCGAAGGTGATGGATACATCGATCAGACTCAAAATGGACACGTGATTTCCTTTTGCGATATCTATCGGTGAGTGATTCGTGAAATTGTCGTCCGCCTATATCCACTGAACCCTGAAGGCGTCAAATGAGCCTGAACGTGGTTTTTGATGAAATGTGAAAATATGGTTGCCCTTGCCTGAAAATTGCCATAAAAATACAGGAACTTTCGCTTAGCTACCCAACTGTTACTGATAACCATTTCTAGGAGGTTTGGAATGTTCAAGAGAAAACAAAAATGTTTTCACCTCGCCAGTGTCCTGATTTTGTCTCTTCTGTTCTGCAGCCCGGCCCTGAGCGCTGATTACATCAGCAAGGTCGATAACTTTATCCTGCTGGCGGATACCTCCGGGTCTATGGGACATGAACAGGGGGCCACCGGGTCGACCAGGGTCGCCCTGGAAAAAGAGATGTTCGGACTCATGAACTCCATGATTCCCGATCTGTCCTACAACGGCTCCGTGTACTCCGTTGTTCCCTTTCAGGCTTTGAGTGCTCCGGCCCCCTACTCCCGGGAAGCCCTGGGTTCGGGCATTTCCGCCATTCCCACGGATGTGCTCACGGCCGGTTTTATCGGCAACCCCACTCCCCTGGGCTCGGCCCTTGAAAAACTCGATCCGGTTCTGGCCGGTCTCTCCGGTCGGACCGCGGTCATTCTGGCTTCGGACGGCGACTACAATGTCGGCCCCAATCCGGTTTCCGTGGCCGCAGAACTCTACTCCAGGTATGATATCTGCATCCACACCATCAGCTATGCCGACAATACGGCCGGACAAAAGGTCCTTGATGCCATCAATGCCCTGAATGAGTGTTCAGTCTCTGCCGACGGCCTGGCTCTGTTGAACAGTGCGGATATGGACGGCTTTGTCCGGCAGGTCTTTTATGACATCGCTGCTCCCAAGGACAGCGACGGTGACGGAGTCATCGACGAACTGGACCTGTGCCCCGGCACTCCGGCCGGAGTGACTGTAAACGCCGATGGCTGCCCCCTTGATTCCGATGGTGACGGTGTTTATGACTATCTGGACAAATGTCCCGGCACCTCCCCGGACCTGTCCGTGGACAGCGACGGTTGCCCCATTCCGGTCACCTTCACCCTGGAAATCGAGTTCGATTTCGACAGGTACTCCATCCGTCCGCGGTACCACGAAGAGCTGGCCGAAGTGGCCGACTTCATCAGGACCCACCCTGATACCAAAGGCATGGTCCAGGGACACACCGACAGCCGCGGCACGGAAAAATACAACCAGGTTCTGTCCGAAAAGCGGGCCGAGGTGGTCAAGGACTACCTGGTAAACACCCTGGGTATCGAGTCCTCCCGTCTTAAGAGCAAAGGATACGGGGAATTAAAGCCTGTTGCCGAGAACACCACCGAGGAAGGACGTCAGCGCAACCGGCGTACGGAAGTGGTGCTGACCGGAGACATGGGTCGGTAGTAGTTCCAGAGAAAGATGAAACGCTCTCTCCAAACGGAGTCCCGGATGGGGCTCCGTTTTTTATTTGAGAGCCGTATAGAATTCGCCATCTGTCTGTCATAGTGGAAGATGGTACGGTTGAATCATACACCGCTCACAGGAGGTATTCGTTCATGCTGAAAAAAAATATCGCCACGGGTCTCTGCCTGGCCATGGTTGTTCTGTTGTGGTCCGGTTCCGGCCTGGCCGGCTGGCAGGATCTGCAAAAAAGTCTGACCGACAAGCTGGTCGGCAGCGAAAGCACCACCACTGCTGCCTCACCTGAAACGACTGCGGCCGGACTTTCCGATTCGGACATGGTTGCCGGACTCAAGGATGCCCTGGGAGTTTCCATCGAAAAGAGCATAGCACAACTGGGGGCCACGGACGGTTTTCTGGGTAACTCCATGGTCAGGATTCCGGTTCCGGAGAAACTACAGATGATTGCGAACGGACTGCGCAAGGTGGGACAGGGAGGAGTAGTGGATTCCTTTGAAACATCCATGAACCGGGCTGCGGAGCAGGCGGTCCCGGCCACGGCCGATATCTTTTCCACGGCGATCAGGGAGATGTCCATTGCCGACGCCCGGGCCATTCTGACCGGACCGGACAACGCCGCTACCAGCTATTTCGAGAAGACCACCAGGACGTCCCTGTTCGATCGGATCAAGCCCATCGTGCAGTCGGAGACATCCAGGGCCGGAGTGACCGGATATTACAAAACCATGGAGTCCAGGGCCTCCACCCTGCTCCCCCTTGTTTCCGGAGGGAAAAGCGCGGACCTTGATTCCTATGTCACGGACTCGGCCCTGGACGGCCTGTTCAGGGTCATGGCCGAGTATGAGCAGGATATCCGGACCAATCCCGTGGCCAGAACAACGGACATGCTGCAGAAGGTGTTCGGCGCAGTCGGAAAATGATCTGTTCCTGACATGGTTTTCCGAAAGAGAGGGGCGTTGGCTTTGCTCGCCCCGTCTCTTTCGGGTCTCGCGCCGTCACGCCCCCTCTTCTCTATCTCCTGATGCGTCGAGCATCCGCCTGTAGTATGCCAGTAACAGGCAGGTCACGGGCAACGCGATAAGCAGACCCAGCAGACCCAGCAGTTTCCCCCAGACCGACAGTGACAAAAGAATCATGGCCGGACTAAGGCCCATGACTTTGCCCATGATCTTTGGAACCAGGACCGCGTCCTGGAGTACCTGGACCACTGCAAAGACCAGCACCACCAGGCCGAGTACGCTCCAGAAACCGGTACCGGTCTCCAGAGCGTGGATTCCGGCCAGGAAAAAGGCCGGGATGAACCCGAGAGTCTGCAGGTAGGGAACCATATTCAGCAGGCCGATGAACATGCCGAGCAGGATGGCCAGGGGAAGCCCGATAAGAGAAAAGCCGATACTGCACAGAACCCCGACAATAAAGGCCACCGCGGCCTGGGCCCGAAAATAGCGGTTCATGCCCGTGTCGAATTCGGAAACGAATTCCACGATGGATTTTCGGTACGGTCTGGGGAGGTAGTCCGTCCATCCCTGACGGACCTTCTGGAAATCCATAAGCAGAAAAACAAGGTACAGGAGAATGATGGCCAGGCCGGCCATCCACATGAAGACACTGGCCGTTCCGGTAATAAGCCCCCATACTCCGGGAACCAGCTTCTGGAGTCCTGTCTCAAGAAGTCCGAGGAAGTTGTCGGTACGAAAGAAGGCCTGAACCTCCTCCCGTGCCAGGTAGTCCTTGACCGCAAGCCAGATATCAGGAGGGAGACGGCTGGCAGCTTCTTCGGCCAGTTGGGAGTTGTTCACCAGGTCTGATACCAGGTCTCTCATGTGCCCCACTTCCCCGGAGATCAGGGGAATGAGCAGCCATCCGAGAAATGTCAGGACAGCTGTGACACCGATCAGGGTCAGCCAGACCGCCGGGGCCCGCTTTCTTACCACCCGCTGGATGCGCAGAACCACGGGATTGAGAATATAGGCCAAAAGCAGAGCCGCCGCAAAGGGAATGAGCACACCGCTCAGATATCCCAGCAGAGCCACCGTCCCCCACAAGACCCCGCCAGTCAGGGCCAGGCGGACCACCCTGTCAAGGGAATACGGTTTATCATCGAACAGCATACTCATGTTGGTTGTCCGGTCTGTGTTGCGAGGTCGACGATCAGGGAAAACTCTTCTTCTCTGACCGGCATGACCGAAAGCCTGTTCCCTTTTTTCAACAGGGTCATTGCCTGCAGTTCCGGTATTCCACGTAATGTCTTCAGGGAAACAGCGTGGTCGAACATGCGTACTAAACGGATATCGACCATGTACCAGCGCGGGGTTGCCGGGTCGCTCCCGGGGTCGTAATGCGGATCGTTCTCGTCAAAGGCGGTGTGGTCCGGATATGCCTCACGCACAACCCGGGCAACCCCCACCACGCCGGGGCTGGTCCGGCTGTGATAGAACAGGACCTCGTCCCCGATGCGCATGTCATCCCGCATGAAGTTGCGGGCCTGGTAGTTACGAACACCGTCCCAGCTCGTGCGCTGGTCGGGTGCGGCTGCAAGGTCCATAATGGAAAACGCTCCGGGCTCCGATTTGACCAGCCAGTATCTCTTCATGGCCATTCTCCCTTTCGACTCATTTTTCTCCCCGTGGGGCGTTGAAATTTTCATTGCCATTGAGTGTTCTCTCAACTACGAAGTGAGCGACTTTTCCCGTTGCCCAGGCCGGGGTTTCAGAACCAAAATCAAACGCCAGGACCTTTCATGCACGCCACAATATTCGACGTTTTTCTGAATGTTTGCAAGAAATTTCAAGATCGCCCTGCATACATCTACCGGGCCGGGGACGAAGAACTAACGGTCACATACGGCAAGTTCAAGGAAGACGTTCTCCTGCTGAGCAAGGCCTTCAGGCAGCGCAAGGTGACCAAAGGGAGCCACGTCTTTCTGCTCTCGGACAACCGGTACTCATGGATTGTGACGGATATGGCCCTGCAGTCTCTTGGGGCCGTATCCGTCCCGCGGGGAAGCGACACGCCGACCAGCGAGCTTGAATACATTCTCGAGCACAGCGAATGTTCCTTTCTGATCGTGGAAACAGAAGCGCTGCTTGAACAGCACAACGCACTGATCAAGAAATCGAAGCTCAAGTCCGTGTTCGTTATCACCGGGCCGGAACAGCACCGTATGTTCGACAACGTGTATGCCTACTGTGATCTGCTCAAGGACCGGACCATCACTCCCGCCGATATCACAATGTTCGAGGATCAGAGAAACAAACTCCATGCCTCGGACCCCCTGACCATAATATACACATCCGGAACGACGGGCCGGCCCAAGGGTGTGGTGCTGACCCACAGTAATATCATGCACAACGTGGAAAATCTGCCGGCCATCATCGATCTCGGCCATGAAGATCGCTGGCTCTCCATCCTGCCCACCTGGCACATTTTCGAACGGACCGCGGAATATATCGCCATGGCCTCGGGATCGACCCTGGTCTACTCCTCGGTGAAGACTTTTTCCGCGGACCTCGAACAGTATAAACCGACCCTGGTGGCCACCGTACCAAGATTGTGGGAATCCCTGTACACCAAGGTCAATCTGGCCATCAAGAAGCAGAGCCCGAAAAAAGCCCGGATGTTTCATTTTCTGGTTCGGGTTTCGGCCATCTATCGACGCAACGTGCGCATCATGAAGGACCGTCTTCCCGTATTCAAGAAACCGTCGTTTTTTGTTCGGGACTGGGACAGGACCATTGCCATGCTCAAGATCATCGCGCTGTGGCCTTTGTATCAGGTTGCCAGAATCAAGCTCCGGGCCATTCAGGACAAGTTCGGAGGAAGATTGCGGATGGCCATCAGTGGCGGCGGCAGCCTGCCCGGATATCTTGACGAATGGATCGATGCCGTGGGGATCCGTATCGTAAACGCCTACGGGATGACCGAATGTTCACCGGGAATCGCGGGACGGTCCACTTCATGTCGCATCTTCGGAACCCTGGGCAAGCCAGTTCCCGGCACCGAGATAAAAATTGTGGATGAAAACGGCTGGAAAGTGGTTCCGGGAGCCGAGGGAGAGATCTGGGTCAGAGGTCAGCAGGTCACGCAGGGGTACTACAAGGACGATGAGGAGAATAAAAAGGCCTTCACTCCGGATGGATTCTTCAAGACCGGCGACCTGGGCAGGATGACCGTGACCGGCGAACTGGTCATCACCGGCCGGGCAAAGGAGATCATAGTCCTTGCCAGCGGGGAAAATGTCGATCCGACCAATATCGAAGCGGCCATCTCCATGTTTCCCTTTGTCAACGAGGCCGTGCTCGTGGGTCAGGACAAGAAGGGACTCGGGGCCCTCATCGTTCCGGATATGGAGAAGCTACGGGAGTACATGACTGAAAAGTTTAATACCGTGGTCCAGGAAACCGAAGATATTCTCAAGGACCGACAGACTCTGGACAAGGTCAAAAGAGAGATCAATAAACTCCTCAACCCCAAGAAGGGGTTCAAGCACTACGAAAAGCTGCATAACATCCATTTTCTGGACAAGGAATTCAAACTCGGCGAGGAATTGACCAACACGTTCAAGAAAAAGCGACACGTTATCGAGCGCAAATACAAGGACATTATCAACAATCTGCTCAAGTAGGGGCTGCCCCCGTGTCTGCCCCTACCTGAGCGGCCTGCCCTATACGGAGCGGATGCCCCGTAAGGAGCATCCGCCCGGTCGTCCGCTATTTGCCGCATAATCCCGCTTTTGAGGTCCGGTCTCCGGCCAGGTAGTCGACAATTTCCTTTCGTCCCGTCTCCGAAAGCACCAGCCCCTTGGCCTCCATACGGAGCACGGTGGTCCGCCAGCCATCCGCATCCTTGTCGTTGAGACTTTGACATATCCGATTTGTTGTGTGGCAGGAGGAGCATTTCGAAGCGACCTTCTGTTCGATCCCGTGCCCGCTCGCACCAGAGATCGAAACCAGGCCGAAGCCCGACAGACAAAGAAGAGTCACTATGATCCCGATGTCGTACTTTTTCATTTTTGTATCCTCCTGAAATGCAAAATGTGAATGTTCAATAACACGTACTCTGAACAAGAGCGGAAAGTAAAGCCATGCACCAGGAAATGCCCATTGAAACCATGTTTGCCGATGAATTCAAGACGTATCGCAGCACGCATCGTGAGCGTGAGTATCTCCTGGTCGACGTCCGTCAGGAGAGTGAATATCGTCAGGAGCATATTCCGGGAGCCATGCTTATCCCGTTATCGGAAATCGAACAGCGCCTCGGGGAACTGAGCCCTGACAAGGACTTGCTGTTTTACTGTCGGAGCGGCCAGCGATCTCAGGCTGCCGCCACCCTGGTCCGGGACAGCGGTATGAAACCGGCCCGGCTGGTCAACCTGCGGGGCGGAATCACAGCGTGGGACGGAGCCGTACTCTCCGATATCCCCAGAATCGGAATAATGGAACATACGCTGGGTTACGAAGAAACCCTGTATCAGGCCATGAACATGGAAAAGGGAGCGTTTCTTCTGTACCGGGGACTGTCCGTACACTTCCCGGATGCGCAACCGGGACCCGCTCTGCGCAATCTGGAGGAAATGGAGGAGCGGCATGCCGAAGCGGTGTTCGAAATGCTCGATCGGGCCACGGGTATCAAGGAGCAGATCCGATTCGATGATCTGTTTGCGTCCCTGCCCGGGGATATTGTGGAAGGAGGAAAGACCTTTGATTTCTGGCTGGATCACCTGTCTGCTTCCGAATTTGACGACTCCCGCTGCCTGCTTCTTGCCGAAACTGCTCTGGGCCTCGAACTGGCGGCATATGATCTGTACCGAACACTGGCCGACAGGGCCCAGACACTCAGAGAACAACGGGATTTTCTCGTCCTGGCGGAACAGGAAAAGGGACATGTCCGAATTTTAAGCAAGGTGTTCAGGGACTGCCTGCCCGAAGAGTTTGAAGAGTGAATCCTGAGGTGTTTCTGGACCGGGTGCCTGATTACCGGAGTGCGTCCCGGGCTGTTTCAAATATTCTCGACCGGATTGGACCGCCCCTGCGACCCGGGGACCGGGTGCTGGTCAAACCCAATCTGGTTGCCGGAAAGAACGCACGGTTGAGCTGCACCCGGCCGGAGGTGGTCGTCGGTGTCTGTGCGTATCTGAAAGATCACGGCGTACGTATCTGTGTGGCGGACTCCCCGGCCTTTGGCTCTGCAGCGGGAGTGGCCTCTGCAGCCGGGATGATCGGACCGTTGGCCGAACTGGGGCTCGAGGTGGAGACGCTTAAAACAGGCGTTACCCGCAGGCTGCAGGCGTCCAACGTTGTTCTGTCTTGTGCTGCCCTTGAAGCGGATCTGATTTTGAATCTCCCAAGGTTCAAGGCTCATTCCCAGATGCGGGTCACCGCCGGCGTGAAGAATCTGTTCGGATGCGTGACCGGAATGCGCAAGGCACTGCTTCACGCCACCCACGGAGACAAGGGAAACCGCTTTCAAGCACTGATTGTGGACATCCTGCTCGAACTGCCCCCTCAGGTAACCATCATCGATGGGATCACGGGCATGCACGGCACCGGCCCTATTGACGGACAAGCCTACAGCCTCGGGCTGTTGGCCGGTTCCGCCAGTACCGTGGCCGTCGACACGACCATGTATAGAGTGCTCGGGCTGTCCGGCCACGAGGTCCCGGTCTGGGAAGAGTGCCTGCAGCGTGGTCTTAGCGGGGCCGACCCTGACAGGATCTCCTACCCGAACCTGCACCCCGAGTCGGTCCGGGTTGATGACTTCCGGATTCCCCGATCGCTCAAACCCCAGTCCTTCAGTCCGCCCCGTCTCCTGCTGAGCACCCTGCGTCGTCTCTGGAAGCAATGCCGATCCTGCCGATAACCCCGGTTCTGTTCAGTCCCTCTCTTTCTGCCTGACAGCAGAAAGAGCCGGGCCCTGCTTCAAAGGCGGGCTCGATCCCCTTTCGATCAAGGTCAAACCTTGCCTGCCCGGATGATCGCAATTACTATCGCTGCTATCGGCCGCACGACATCACGGACTCAAACACGAGGAAAAACGCATGATTCGGCAAAAATTCACCATCACCGGCCAGGTGCAGGGGGTCGGCTTTCGTCCTTTCCTGTTTCGCCTGGCCCATGACGCCGCCCTGACCGGGACCGTGCTCAACGCTCCGGAAGGGGTCCTGCTGGAATTGCAGGGATCCCCGCATTCCATCTCCCGCTTCGAAAACGATCTGTACGAGAAGCTCCCCCCCCTGGCCCGGATCGTGACCTGCGAGACCGAATCTCTGGACGTCAGGGATGGAGAGAGCTCCTTCTCCATTCTGGCCAGCGCCCCGGGGCGTGGCCACTCCGTGCTCATCAGTCCGGACACGGCCACCTGTCCGGACTGCCTGGCGGATATGAGCGACCCGGACAACCGTCGTCACCTCTACGCGTTCACCAACTGCACCAACTGCGGGCCACGATATACCATCACCCGGTCCATCCCCTATGACCGGGACAAAACCTCAATGGCCTGCTTTCCCCTCTGCCCGCAGTGCAGGGGCGAGTATGAAGATCCCTTTGATCGTCGTTTCCATGCCCAGCCAAATGCCTGCCCCGTATGCGGGCCCCGGACCTGGCTTACGGACGCAGACGGAAACGAACGTTCCCGGGACACCGACTCCATCCGGGAGACAGCCCGCCTGATACATGAAGGGCATATCCTTGCCGTCAAGGGGCTGGGCGGGTTCCATCTGGCCTGCGCAGCCACGGACCGGGACGCCGTACGCCGCCTGCGGACCCGTAAAAACCGCTGGGGAAAACCTCTGGCCGTCATGGTCCCGGATATCGAAACAGCTCGCAGGATCGCCGAAATTTCCGAGGCCGATGCCGAGTTGCTGACGGGAACCGTGCGGCCCATCGTGCTGCTGCCGAGGCTTGAGAATTCCGGCCTTGATCCCGACCTTTCTCCGGACACATCGACCATCGGAGTCATGCTTCCATATACCCCGCTGCATCATGTTCTGTTCCGTTTATACGCCGAACGCTGTCCGCCAGACACGGTCCCCGCCCTGGTCATGACCTCCGGCAACCTGAGCTCCGAACCGATCGCCCTGGGCAACCGGGAGGCCCTGAAACGTCTTGGCACCATCGCAGACAATTTTCTCCTGCATAACCGGGACATCCTGATCCGGTGCGATGATTCCGTGGTCCGCACTGAAGGAGATGGAGTGCAGTTTTTGCGCAGGGCACGGGGGTACACCCCCTCCCCCATCTTTCTGGACAGCACCGGTCCCTGTGTCCTCGGCGTAGGCCCGCTGCTCAAGAATACCATCTGCCTGACCAAAGGGAGCCAGGCCTTTGTGTCCCAGCACATCGGAGACCTGGAGAATCTGGAGACGTTTTCCTTTTTCAAGGAAATCAATACCCATCTGGCATCCATTCTCCAGGTCTGTCCCGAGGCGGTTGTCTGTGATCTGCACCCGGATTACCTGTCGACCGGATACGCCCTTGAAGAGTCCGGTCTTCCGGTCTTTCAGGTTCAGCACCATGTGGCCCACATCCACGGCGTTATGGCCGAAAACCGATTTACGGGCAGAGTGCTGGGACTGGCCCTGGATGGAACCGGCCTTGGCGAGGACGGAACCCTGTGGGGCGGGGAACTGCTGATGGTGGACAACCGGGCCATGACCCACTCCCGGGTCGGTCACTTCGCCCATATCCGTCTGCCCGGAGGGGAGAGCGCCATCAGGGAGCCGTGGCGTATCGCCAGAGGCTGCCTGCACGACCTCGGCATCATGGATGACGGGGGCGGACAATGGCCCTGGCTCCCGGAATATGCCCGGGCCGACAGTCTTGTCTCACAGATGCTCGACAAGGGGTTCAACGTCCCCCTGACCTCGAGCTGCGGCAGATTGTTCGACGCGGTCTCCGCCCTGCTCGGGTTGCGGTTGCGCATCGACTATGAGGGTCAGGCGGCCATCGTACTGGAGGATGTACAGGATATGGCCGTTACCGATTTTTACCCGTGCCCGGTTCTGGAGACGGATACGGGGCTGATTCTCGATACCCGAACCATTCTTCGTCATGTGCTTTGGGCCCGACAAGAAGGGACAGCCGTTTCCGCGATAAGCCGTCGCTTCCACCTCGGCCTGATGCACGGTTTACGGGACTGGGCGGTACTGGGCGCCGAGCAGACAGGAGTACAGACCGTTGGCCTCAGCGGCGGGGTAATGCAGAACCGGACCCTGACCCGGGAGCTTCCTGAGATGCTGCGCCGGGCCGGTCTTGATGTGCTGCTCCACACGCAGGTGCCGCCAAACGATGCCGGCATATCTCTTGGCCAGGCAGCGTACGGCCGAGGTATGCTCACGTCCCGGAACCCGGTATGACCGGGCCCCGGAACATGATCACGGAATGGATCGAACCGGAACTCGCCCCCCTGCTCCCGAGGTTTCTGGCCAATTGCAAAAGCGAAGCCGATCAGATCAACGCCGCCCTGACCGCCGGGGACTGGGAGACAGTTTCCCGGCTCGGGCACGCCATCAAAGGGGCGGGAGGGTGGTATGGCTTTTCGGGGATGGCCCGGATCGGACACCGGTTGCAACAAGCCGGTACGGAAATGGATGCGCAGGCAGTGGCGACGCATCTTGCCGCACTCCGGGACTACCTGGAGGGTGTTCGGGTCCGATACGCGTCCGAACCCGGGGATTAAGCACCCCTTGCAATGTAGCCGGTCCTGACTTAAGAAATTCCTTTTGGTCTTCATAAGCCCGTTCTGCCCGGAGCGGGCTTTCCAATTCGTTCCGCCCTATCTTCAAACCGATACGAGAACACCATGCCCCAGAAAGGTCCCCATATATCTCTTGCTCCCGAACGTCTGGTCAAACGGGTCCTCGGTGTCCCGCTGGAAGAGTTTCAGACCTGGCCGGAATACCTCCAGGAACTGGCTCTGACTTTGGCCGAAGAGCTGTTCATCATCCGCTACAACCCGTTTATCACCCCCGAGTCTGTTCGGGCGAGCGTCCAGACCAGGCTTCAGGCCGAACGGTCCGCCCTGAGCCCGGAATACTTTCAGGAACTCTCCGGGTGCCTGGATCGATACTGGAACACGTTCGAGCAGGATAAGAGATTCAAGGCCAAGCTGGTCAAGCGGATGCAGGCCATCCTCCCCAAAGAACAGGTAGTCTCCGCGCCCAAGGCCCTCATCGAATGCTCCACGGACGCCACGGATCTGCGTATGGAGATTCCGGCCCTGGTCGTCTATCCGGAAACCACGGAACAGATTCAGGCCATTGTCCGTCTGGCCAACGAGATGGGGTTTCCCCTCATTGCGCGCGGAGGGGGGACCGGGGCCACGGGAGGTGCGGTTCCGGCCAAGACCAGGACTGTTGTGCTCAGTCTGAGCCGAATGAAGGAGATCCTTTCCGTGGACCCGGAAAACAGGACCATCTGCGCCCAGGCCGGGGTGATCACCCTGGACGCAATCAATGCAGCAGCCGCCCGGAATCTGCTGCTCACCGTGGACCCGGCCTCCAAGGCGGGGTCATCCATCGGGGGCAATGTTTCGGAAAATGCCGGAGGCCCATTCGCCTTTGAGTACGGCACCACACTGGATAACGTCTTCAGTTACAAGATGGTCCTGCCTTCCGGGGATCTTATCGAGGTCAGGCGACAGGATCATCCCAGACACAAGATCCTGTCCACGGAAACAGCGGTATTCGAGGTTCTGGATCACAACGGAACGCTCAAGGAAACCATCCGCCTTCCCGGAGACGAGATCCGCGGCAAGGGCCTGGGCAAGGATGTCAGCAACAAGTATCTCGGCGGTCTGCCCGGCATCCAGAAGGAAGGCGTGGACGGAATCATCACCGAGGCGTGTTTTACGGTCTTTCCTCAGCTGGCCCACGCCCGTGTTCTGTGTCTCGAGTTTTTCGGCAGTTCCATGCGCAACGCAATGTACGTGATCCGGGATGTGGCGGCCCTGCGGGACGACATCCGGCGCCAGGGAGACCTGGTCAAGATTTCGGCCATGGAGGAATTCGGGGTCAAGTATGTCCAGGCCATCGAATACTCCAAGAAATCAACGAAATATGAGGGGCAGCCCATTTCCGTGATCATCGTCCAGCTCGATTCCGATGATGCCGAGGCCTTAAACGATGCCGTCAGCAAAGTGGTGGACATCACGGCCGTCTACGACAACGTGGACAGCTTTGTGGCCCGGGACGGGAAAGAGGCTGAAGAGTTCTGGCACGACCGACACCAGCTGAGCGCCATCTCCAAACGGACCAGTGGATTTAAAATCAATGAAGATGTGGTCATCCCCCTGGAGGTGGTTCCGGAATTCTCCGATTTTCTGGAAAGCCTCAACCTCCACTATCTGGCCGTGGCCTACCGCAAGGCCCTGCACGAAGTGCAGCGGCTTCCGGAAGTGGACGTGGCCGACGAGTTCATCAAGATGGAGCTGGAGGTCACCTCGGCCATACTTAAGGGAAACACCACTCAGGAGGTTCTGGCGGAACAGGACTTTCAGGTTCAGACCTCATTCTTTTTCCAGGACCTGAAGAGCCGGTATCCCGCAGTTCAGGACAGGCTGGCCAAGATATTCGACAATCTGCTGCAGACCAGAATCATCGTGGCCTGTCACATGCATGCCGGGGACGGGAACTGCCACGTGAATATCCCGGTCAACTCCAATGATCCGGAGATGCTCCATCTCGGGGAGGAGGCTGCGGAAAAGGTTTTCGCCAGAGTACTGGAACTCAAGGGCGGGGTCTCGGGCGAACACGGCATCGGGATCACCAAGATTTCCTTTCTGCAGGAGGATAAGATCCGGGCTCTGAAAGGCTACAAGAAAAAGGTCGACCCCAACAACATCTTCAACCCCGGAAAACTGACCCAGCGGGACCTGGTGGTCGTTCCCTACACGTTCTCCTTCAACCGGCTCATCAAGGATATCACCAAGACCGCCCTGCCGGGGAAGGAGCGCCTTATCGACCTGCTCCTGAACATCCAGGCCTGTACCCGGTGCGGCAAATGCAAGCAGGTCTGTCCCATGTACCTGCCACAACGCGGCCTTTTGTTCCATCCCAGAAATAAAAATATCACCCTGGGCGCCCTGATCGAGGCCATCTACTACTCCCAGCTCCAGACCGGAGATCCGGATCCCCGCCTGCTGCGCGAACTCAGGAATATCATGGACCACTGCACCGCGTGCGGGAAGTGCATGGCCATCTGTCCGGTGAAGATCAAGACCCAGGATGTGACCCTGCATATCCGGGCCTATCTTGAGGAAAAGGGGGCCGGCGGACACCCGCTCAAAACCCGGGTTCTCAACCTGCTCGGCAAGGACCCGCAGGCATCTCTGCCCGTGGCCGCAAAGGCCGCCTCCCTGGGCCAGGAGGTCCAGAACAGGGTGGTCGGGTTCATCCCGGGCAAGTGGCGGGAGCGGATAAAATCTCCCCTTTTCAACGGCCGGGGGCCGGTTACGGAGTTCACCAACCTGGCCGCGTCCCTAAAACTGGATAAGGGAGGAACGTTCACTCCGAAAAACGGAATTGGAGAGACCGTACTTTACTTTCCCGGATGTGGTGCGGGGCTGTTCTACCGGGACATCGGTCTGGCCTCCATATACCTTCTCCTGCGGTCCGGTGTTTCCGTGCTGGTTCCGCCCAAACACCTCTGCTGCGGGTATCCTCTGCTCGCTTCAGGGTGTACCGAGGCGTTCGAGCGTATAGGCCGTGAGAATCGTAAACAGCTCAACGACCGGATCGCCAAGGCCAACCTGCGGGGTATGTCCATCCAGGCCATTCTGACCTCCTGCGGCACGTGCCGGGAGGGAATTGAGGGGTATCAACTCAAGTCCCATCAGACCGAAAAGCTGATCCATCAGGACGTGGTCCAGTTTCTGCTGACCCGTCTGCCTTCGTTCGACGCCGGAAATACCCCGAACCGACTTGTCTATCACGCGGCCTGCCATGCGGAATGGACCGGAGTGCCCAAACTCAAGGCCGCGGACATGTATTCCGATGCGCTGGCCGACCTGCTCGGGACCGAAACCCGGATCAGCCCTCGCTGCTGCGGGGAGAGCGGGCTCGGCGCCCTGACCTCTCCGGATATCTACAACCGGCTCCGGGCCCGGAAGCGGGAACAGCTCACCGAAGATCTGCAGGGATACCCGCAGCAGGATCCCATTCTGGTCGGGTGTCCGTCCTGCAGGATCGGCATTACCCGGACCATGATGGAAATGGGGGTGGAAAAGGAGGTTCTGCATACTCTGGAGTATCTGGCCAGGCTGGCCGGAGGACCGAAATGGAAAAAGGATTTCCTCAAGGCACTGGGCAAAGCCCGACAGGATGGCGGGGCACGCATTGTCGCCCTGTAGTGAGACAATGCGTTATCTCGGCATCGACTTCGGCCTGAAACGGGTCGGTCTGGCCCTTACGGACCCGTCCGGAACCATGGCCTTTCCGTACAAGACCCTGCACAGAACAACGCGCAGGCAGTTTTTCGAAGACCTGCTTGCCGTCATGGACCAGGAAAAGGTTGAGGGGGTGGTCCTCGGACTCCCCCTCGACCTCGAAGGGCGGGAAACCGAAACCACCCGGCAGGTGATCAACTTTAAAAACAGTCTGGCCAGGCGGACAGACCTGCCCATTTACCTGGTCAATGAAGCGCTTTCTTCCTTTGAGGCGGAGCAGACCCTGACCTCGACCGGAATGAAGAAGAAAAAACAGAAACCGGTTCTGGACCAGATGGCCGCGATCATTATTCTGGAAAGTTTTTTAGCCTCTCGGTAACACCCTATGCGCTACCTTGCTCTCTTTACTCTCTTCGCCGCATTGTCCCTGGCTGCAGCTGACGGGTACCGGTTTATGACCCTGCCCCCGGAACGGGAGGGTCGGGAAAAAATCGTGACCATCGCCAAGGGGGAGTCGGTCAGGACCATTGCCCGCAGACTCGAAAACGAAAATATTCTGCGCAGTGATTGGCGGTTTCGAATCCTGATCCGCTTTAATAAAATGCAAGGCTCGGTTCAGGCCGGAGAATTTGCCCTGCGTACGGATCTCTCCCCGTACGAGGTGCTGCGCAAACTGACCTCGGGTCAGGGTGTGCTGTATCGTCTGCAGATTATCGAGGGATCGACCTGGTGGCAGATTCGGGACAAGGCCGAGGCCACGGGACTGGTGACCGGGGAGAGCGTCGAATCCGCGATCAGGGACCCTGAGCTGCTGGCCCGTTTTCAGATCCCCCATGCCACCGCCGAGGGATTTCTTTTCCCGGAAACCTACCATGTTTCCCGCCCCCGAAACAAGAATGGGCGGGGGCTGGTGGTTCTCTTTCTAGAGACGTTCCAGCGTCAGACCCGCGACCTGGATTGGGAGGCTCCGCTTCCTGTTCCGTTGACCCGCCCGGAGATCATCACCCTGGCCTCCCTCGTGGAAAAGGAGACCGGACGTGCCGATGAGCGGGCCCGCATCGCCGGGGTGTATCTGAACCGGTTGAAGCGGGGCATGCTTCTGCAGTGCGACCCGACCATTATTTACGGCCTCGGTCCTGAATTCAACGGCAATCTGACCCGAAAGAATCTGCGCGATTCCTCCAACCCCTATAATACCTACCGCCATAAAGGACTTCCTCCCGGTCCGATCTGCTCCCCGGGCCTGGCCTCCATCAAGGCCGTGCTGCACCCGGAAGAGCACGAGTTTCTGTTTTTTGTGTCCACCGGAGACGGATCACACATCTTCAACACCACATTGCGGGGCCACAACAGGGCGGTTCGTCGCTACCAACTCCGCTGATACCCCGACGACCAAAAAGCAGTCCGTATAGATGAAAGGGCTGCGTTTTTTATGGCAACCCCTTGACAAAAATGAAAACTCTCTCCAGAAAGTCAGACTGTACCCAAGAATTTTGGGACAGGAGGATCATTCCCGATCACCGGGAAGTTATTGGGGATTCGGTCTGTTTTGCAGGTCGACAGTTGAACAACAGGAGGTTTGTTGTGAAAAAGCTCACTTTGATGTGTCTGGTTGTCGCATTTCTTTTTGCGGGAACCCTGACCGGCGTCACACATGTCAATGCCGCTTCCGGAAAATCCATCACCATCGCCATGGATGCCGACCCGGTCTCTCTCGACCCGCACGTACAGCTTTCCGGCGGCATGCTTCAGTATTCGCACATGGTTTTTGATCCCCTGGTCCGCTGGGCCAAGGGCATGCAGTTTGAAGGTCGTCTGGCCGAAAAATGGGAACGCATCGATGACAAGACCATGCGTTTTCATCTCCGCAAAGGGGTCACTTTTCACAGCGGCAACCCGTTTACTGCAGCCGACGTGGCCTGGACCCTGGCCCGCCTGAAAAAAAGCGGCGATTTCAAGGGGCTGTTCGAACCCTTTGCCGAGCCCAGGATCGTGGATGAACACACCATCGACATCATCACCAAAGATCCCTATCCGCTGCTGCTGAATATGGCCACCTACATCTTTCCCATGGACAGCGCGTTCTACACCGGGACCGATGAGAAGGGGCAGCCCAAAGATGCCATCATCAAAACCGCCTACTCTTTTGCCAACCTGAACGAGTCCGGCACCGGCAAATATCGGGTCACCGAGCGTGAACAGGGCGTCAAGGTTGTTTTTACCAAATACGACGGATACTGGGATACCAAGAGTCCCGGTAATGTCGACGAGATCGTGCTCAATCCCATCAAGCAGGACGCCACCAGGGTGGCCGCCCTGATTTCCGGGGACGTGGACTTCATCATGCCGGTCCCCCCCCAGGACTACGCCCGGATCAAAAGCAACAACGAGTTGTCCCTGGTAACCATGTCCGGCAGCCGGATCATCACCCTGCAGCTGAACCAGAAGCGGCGTCCCGAATTCGCAGACGCCCGGGTGCGGCAGGCCATGGTCTACGCCGTGAACAACGCCGGCATCGCCCAGAAGCTCATGAAAGGTACCGCCACGGTTGGCGGCCAGCAGGCCCCCGAAGGGTTCGCCGGCTACAAGGCCGAACTCACGCCCCGGTACGACATCAAGAAAGCCAAACAGCTCA
>Ga0102940_1000847_pt1 | contig 20549 bp, 14 predicted proteins | sample SalPonR2_C_D1_MG_FD_78215 | JGI IMG/M metagenome (GOLD analysis project Ga0102940, IMG submission 78215) | Salt pond soil microbial communities from South San Francisco under conditions of wetland restoration - Salt Pond MetaG R2_C_D1_MG | ecosystem: Environmental > Aquatic > Marine > Intertidal... | reverse complement strand
TTGCTGGTGTCGTCTCCTGCAACCTTGTCGATCAAGCCCGATGACTCGATTTCCCGCCTGAGTATCGAAGTGACGGGGCCGCCCCGGCTGCATGCAATAAATTCGCTGGAGGAGGTGCTTTATACCTATCCCGAAACTCCGACTTCCGATGCAGGGGGCGCAGGCCAACCGTCCTACGCGCCGCCGGTTTCGGATATATGGCCGCGCGTCCCGGGCGAGTTTTTCGTGCTGCGCCTCGCGCCTGACGTTCTGACCGAGGATGAATGGCTGCAACTGACACAAAGGCAGGTTCAATACGACCAGAACCGAAACGGCCCGAGCGTTTTCTCGCCCGATCAGGTGAAGGGCCGCAAACCATCGTTCGTCGCGCCCGAACTGGTGGATGACTACAAGGCCGAGGTTCAGCGGCTGCTTTCCGATCTCACCCCGAGGGCCGTTACCCGCCTAGGGGTCGAGCCGGAGTGGGTCGGATACAAAGATGGCAAACTGACCGCATCCCGGACCAATGGAGGCTATCTGCGCGAGGTTCATCCCATGGACCGAATGCAGAACTTGGCCGAGCACATGGGCAAATCCACCGCATTCGGTGACCCCGGGTTGCAGCAGGATTTCAACGTCAAGGCGCTGCCCAGATCATTGGCCCAAGGCCTGCGACCACTCGTCAGGAATGTCATTCTGGTGTCGGACAGGCTGCCGCGTATTCCCGAACTGGAAATGGACGCAGCCAAAGCGGAAAGCCTTTTCCTGCAAGGTAATTGCCACTCGGAGCGCGACGCGCTCAATGACCTTAGGCAAGATGGATCAGGTGCATCGGCCTATGACATCAATGATGCCAACGAGACCTATTTCGCTTGCGTGAAACGGAAAAACGACCTCCCCGAACACTTCGTTTTCGACGTCTCCATGGAATTCACCGGCGTTCAGCGCAACGAACGCGGCTTTTTCCTTGAAACCAAGCTGTTGGGGGCAGAGCTTTATGACCTCAAGGGATTGAACTTTGCCAGCCTCACCGCCGAGGATTTCCCCGCCGGTGACACCGAACAGACCCAAGACGAAGGTCAAGCAGAACAAGACCAAACTGATCGAACCGAGCCAGAAGCGGAAAGTGACGACGCCCCGACGCTGATCGACCCCGACATCGTCGGGCTGAAACTCGGCATGTCATTGAACGAGGCCGACAAGGTGATCCGCTCGCATTTCGGCAAAATCGACGGCATTGTCGAAAGGCGCATGGCAAAGAACGTTTTTGCCAACTCCATTGCCTATGGCAATGCATCCACGGGTGAAGCGATCGCGGTGTATCATCTGGTCGATCGCCCCGCGGCGGGTGTGATCGCGATCACGCGGACCTTGGACCTGCCGGGAACGCGCCCGATGGCGGGGGAGTTCCGCAAGCTGATTTCGGAAAAATATGGTTTGGAAGACAGCAACTGGGGAACACACCTTCAGGTCAACGACACAGGCCACAGAAACTGCCTTCCGCTGTTTCCAACCAGCCTTGGCCGGAACTTGCCCAGTGGCCTCAGTGAAACATGGCTTCAGGGCAAAAAAGCGGACGTGGGGTGGGAGTTGTTCTCGAATATCCTCTCGTTACCGTTCCCAACCTCTGAGGTTGGTCGGCGGATGATCCTTGAAGAGGCCGATTGCCTTCCGGCCCTTGCCGTCAAATTCTCCAGCACGAACGATGACCTGACCATTCATACCCTGCTTGTCGATGCATCGGCACCACGCGAGGTAATGCAGAAGGCGCTGACATCCCAAAAGGACGACATAACGACCAAATTCTGACTGTGGTCGGCCTTGTGATCAGCCAGCAGCGCAACGCCCCCGGCTAAAGCGTTTCGCGAAAAACCTGAATCACAGATTTTCGCGAAATGCAGTGCTCTGCTCAATCGTTGCACGCGTTCCGCCTTTGGCTGATATCTCAGGTAAAAGGCGGAACGCTTTAGTCACAGTCGGCCACCGTCGATACGTCGATTTTGCTTAGGCTCTCGCGCCGCATTATGGCCATGTGGGCATCAAGAATTGCTTGGGCAAGCTCCCCGGTCGTCGGCATGCAGTCCCGGTTTTGACTGCACCCCCACTCCTGCGTCAGCATGTTCTCGTGTAAACGGCACACCGATTGCTGGACGCGGCTTGCCAAGCGCCAACTGGCGTTGATCTCGGCGATCGTGATATCGCGTTTAAATCGCAGGGCCGACACAAGCTCTTCGTACTTGCGGTCCAGAATGGCCAATCGCGCGTCCGTCCAATAGTTGATGCAGGCCTTTTTCTTCATTTCCGCATCGGTCAGCCGGTTGCGCTCGTCAGAATTATCGACATGTTTTTTCCTCTCCGCGTAGGCCCTGTCGATCTCCTGCCGCGTGAGCCATCCGGCCTCATGTAATTCCTTCTTCTTTTTCCGAAACGCCTTATCCAATTCGTCGCGCTCGGAATTGAAATCATCACGCGCTGCCTGAACGTCTTCGCGGCGCTCTTCGCGCAGCAGTTGCAATTGCGGGCAAGTGTCACTCATCGCGACCCCGGGAAAGATCAGGCCGATACAAAGGCCCACAATCATTGCGATATCAGGTTTTGCCATCATATGCAGAGCAGCCCCAGCGACCCGGTTTTGCACGAGTACGATAAACAGTTTGGCACGCTATGTATACGCGCAACGTACCATGCTTGCCTTGCAACCCATCCGGCAATCGCCTTGACCCCGGTTATCCCGCGTGGATTTCGAAGGAGACCAGTTCAACCACGGTTTCGCCCCGCTCGCCTTCCCAACTCAGGTACGCGGGGCCGCGTTTGGGGGAAATATGAAGGCGGCTCTTGTATTCCGGCCCCTTGCCGCTGTGCCTGTAGGTCGAGACGATACTGGCACCCAAGTCGCTGGACAGGGTTTCAAGCCGCGACGACACATGCGTCAACGGCGCACCGAGAAGCGGTATCATCATGTCGCGCAATGAGCGTGTCTTGAGCGAAACCGGCAGGTAAAGCGCATCATCCCATTCGATACCCGGAAATGCCGCGTAGGGGATCGTCGACATCGCGGTTGCAAGCGCGGCAATGGGTCCGCGCCGGTCGCAGGCCACGCTGACGATACGGAAGGCGTCGATATCCAACTCCGCCTCGAAATAATCGCCGTCCCGGTCCTCCATCCGGAACAGCCCGTCTTCGGTAAAGCGGGTTGTCACAACCAGTGAACCGGCCTCGTTCGATCCCGTCGTCGCGCCCCTGTTGATCGTCCAAAGGCCTCGGCCCGGAAGCATTCCGGTAACAAGATCATGGGTTGCCGGATTCTGGCTTGCTGCGGCGATGACCTGTCTCTCGGATGGCAAACCCGACGCCAACCAGCGCCGGTATCTCCCATCGCTCACGTCGATCTCGAAATAATTGGCCAGACGAAACGGCTTGGTCGGCGTGCCGAGTTTCGGGCCGGACTGTTGCTGCAAATGAAGATGCGGCACGGCAGAGCGGCCTGAATTGCCGACCTTTCCGAGCACGGTATCGAACAACACCCGCTGCCCCGGCCGCACCGCGACCGACCCCGCCATGAGGTGACACACTCCGACATGAGGAGTTTTGTCGGACTGGATGATAACGTGGTTTCCCCAGTTCTCGCCGTAGTTCACTGTGCCGATTGGATTATCGGGAATCCCGTTCTGAACACAGACGACCTTGCCTTCGACCGGGGAATACACGTCGGCCCCCCATATGGACGGGCGGTTTTCCGCGGTCGTGCCAAAGTTCGTCCGGGGCTTCTCGAAATCAAGCGCATGACGCCAGCGACCGCGATGGGTCAGCGGCCCATCCATGCCCTGCGTGATCTCGACCGGTCCATGAACCGGCACGCTGAGAAGTTGGTCTTTCCTGCTGCCCCATCGCGATTCCAGCCAATCGAAGGATATCCGTGCCGTTTCGGGTCGCGCCCACAACGCCATAGCCCCCCAATCGCGCCCGACCAAGCCCATACCGGTCATCGTCGCAAGACCGGAATAGAGCGTGATGATGAACGGTATCGGAAGATAGGACACACCCGAATAGTTCGTCTGGATCTGAAGAAAGGCCGCCAAAAGAGCGGCGAGCATTCCCGCAAAGGAGGCCGTCACAAGCCCATGCAATCCGGGCACGATGAACACCGCTCCAAGCGCCATGCCAGCGAGAAACGAATTATAGGACGCAGGCACCCAATCCACCGGGGCGCCGATCGAAATGATCGCAATGGAAAAAAGCGCGCCCGATAACCAGCCGATGACACCGGTCAGGAACATCACCGGGGACCATAGCGCAATCAAGATCGCGATAACGGCCCCGGACAGAACCGATGGCGAGAACACGAATACCCCAAGCCCGTACAAAAAGGCCGCGGGCAGGTCTGCCCAACCTTGGTAGGCCATGTCCGGCCAGCCGAAATAGTCGGCAGGATGGCTGCCCATTCCGGAAAACAGGGTCAATATGATGGCCGCAACGATACAATAGGGCCAAACCGTCACCGGAAGACCCTGCTCTGGATGCAAGGATTTCCCAAGAAAAACGAGATAAAGCGCAACAAGAACGGCCGCCCCGGTGGCCACGGTCAGCGTGACGGCGGACAATCCGATAGGCCCAAGAACCCAATATGAGACGAGCGCCGCCAAAAGGCCGTTGGCGCGAAACTCTATCGTCAGTGATGACATTTCGGCGTGGACAAGAAACCTGTCCAATGCGGCCATGAACAACAGGGCCAGCAAGCCCACCAAGGCAAGGCTTGGCGACAGGAGCAAAGGCACCCACAATCCAAGGCCGACAAGCGAGGACTGGATCAGCAAAAGGGCGGAAAGCGGTCGCAGGAAGATGTCTTCGACCAGATTCAAGAGCGATCTGCCGCTCACGGCATCATGGTCATCAGGGCTGCGCGCCCGGCCTGATCCACGAATCTCAACCATCCCTGCCCACGTCAGGATCATCCGCGAAAAGTTCCGCGGCTTCTATGTCATCCAGTTCTTCGCGGCGCCGGATAATACGCTGTTCGGAGTCTTCGCTTATCATCACGACGGCCGGGCGCAGGTGGATGAACTGCATCGACTGGCCAAGATTGTAGGCCCCCACGGGCCACAACGTCAGCCAATCGCCCACCCTTAACCTTGGCAGCGCGACATTCTCGCGGATCACGTCGATTTCCATGCAAAGGTCACCGACAAGCCTTGTCTGCTCAGGTAGTTCATCCGTTCTACGCGCGGGGCGTGCCGAGATTTCGAACCACGCCGCCGTGTAAAGAAGGTTGATCCCGACATCAGCGACATAGGTGACCTTGGCATATCGTCCCAGAAGGCTTCTTTCCTTGATGCGCATGGCATCCTCGGCGGTGCCGCGCGGCGGTCCGGAAAGTTCCGCCTGCTTGACCGCGACGATGCTGCTGATGAGATAGCCGGACTCGTCGACAAGATGGCGACCACTTTCCAACCGCAATTCGGGGCGCTTGTCACTGGGAAGCCTGTTCAGCTCTGAGGTGATGGCGTCTGCATATTTTTCGATGGGGGAGATGGTGGTCTCGGCGGGCCCCTTCATGCCGTGCAGAAGACTGTACGACGGAAAACCGCCACCAAGGTTCAAACATGGAACAAGATGCCCCGTGTCGTCTTCGACCTGATCCCGAAGCCCGAGAAGCAGTTTCGTCGCAACGCGATAGGCTTCGGGATCAAGCATGTAGGTCCCGATATGACTGTGCAGCGTGTGCAGGTTCAGGTTAGAGTTTTTTGCAACACGCCGCGCGGCGCGCTGTGCTTCGCCGCTGGCAAGATTGAACCCGAACTTCGACCACGTCGGGCCATGGCCCGTCGCGAACCAGACGCGAATGCCGACATCAAAGGTTCCATCCATTTCCTCGGCCGCAGTTTCGACGCGGTCCAGATCATCCCAATTGTCGATCTGGATGAGTGCGCCTTCGGTCAAGGAACGCCGTATGGCCGAGGGGCTTTTGTACGGCCCGTTGAACAGGATTTCATTACCTTCATAGCCAAGGTGACGCGCCTTTTTATACTCGAAATTGGAGACGATCTCGGCGCCCCACCCTTCCTCTTTGAGAACCCGGCAAATCGCATCAAGATTGTTGGTCTTGTAGGACCAGAAGAATTTGGTTTCGGGATAGCGTGACCGAAAAGCCGTGCGCATCCGGTCGATTTTCCGGCGCAGGGTCCGCTCGGAAAAAACGAAGGCTGGCGATCCGGCGAATTCGATGATGTCTTCGATCTTGCAGCCGTCGATCTCGGTCAGCGGCTCCACGGAATAGCCGCGCGCCAGCGGGTTGCGTTCCGCCGACATGGTGGGCGACAGATTGCCCAGTTCTTCGGAAATCCGCGGGCTTTCGTAGTCGTCATTCATGGGCCAGACCGTCCTTTGGTTTGTGTTCGCTGGAATAGTCGGTCAGCTCACGGTCGATACCGAGATCTGCCAAGAGCGAGATATCGGCAACGATGTCCGCGCAGTGCCGAAGAAACATCTTGCCGGCCGGGCAATCCGACAGCGCCGGCGGCACAATGCCAAGCGCATGCGCCGCGCAGTAGGCGGGAAGGTTCATACCCGTCTTCGCGGCAAAGGATATCCAGGCCGGAAAGCGCGGGTTGATCTCGAACAGGACAAAGGGCCGTCCAATCGGTTTGACCAACTCGATCTCAAGCGGACCGTCCCATGCGAGTTCTTTGACAAGACGCCGGGCGATACCTTGGATGTCCGGGTTTTCGACGACCACACCGCCAAACCCCTTGCCCATCTTCGATCGCAGGAGTTTGCGCACCGTGATCGCACCGACCAACTCGCCGCCCTCGGCAACCGCAGCGACATCGTATTCTTCGCCGTAGATGGCCTCCTGTACCAGAACAGGCGCCCCCCAAGTCGATACGACCCTGTCGAAGGCGGCGACAAGCTGTGCCTCGGTATGAACCAGATGCGCCTCGTAATGCAGGCCCTTGATGTAGCACGGGTAGCCGACGGCGAGAGCGCGTTGCGCCGCCGTGGTCACGTCACTGGCAGGAAAGGTCCGCGGCCCTGCGACATTGGCCCTGAGGCAAAGCTCGTCCAGCCGGATTTTCGACCGCTCGGCAAAGGATTTCGCCGTTGGCGCGACCAGCCCGATCCCCATTTTTTCCAGATCATCGCGCAGGCCGATCAGGTTGTCGAACTCGCTGTCCAATGTGGGCATGATAAGGGACAGCCCCTCACGCTCATGGACCTCGCGAATGCGCGCCAGATAATCTTTCTGGCCCGCGCCGGGATAGGGAAACAGATAGGTCGCGTCGACACGATCAGGACCGTCGGAATAGATGCCGGTCTCCATCGGGTCATAGCTGATGCCGATGAACCGCGCATGCGGGATATGACTGCGAATGGACTCGATGACCGCACCCCCCGGTTGCGGGCTTTCACCACGATGAAGGCCGCTGACAGCGATCACCACGGGCTTTTGCGTCGCCGCCAACACCTATGTCTCCTGCTTTTCAGAGATCAGCCCCAATTGCATGAGCCGGAACTTGAACTGTTCGAAATCACGCATGGCTGTCCCCCGATTGATACCATAGCGTTTCATGAGTTCCGCTTCGATCTCGGCGCTGCATTGACCAGAGACAATGGCACGCAAGATCCAAACGCCTTCCGCGCTGAGCAGAAAGAACTCGCCGCTTTCGGAATCGAATACGAAGCGATCCCGGATTATCCTGAGCGTACGATGGTCGGTGCGGACATCGCGCGCAGTATCCGTGCCTTTTGATTGCACGCTTTCCCCCTGCAAATCATTTCCCCCCGTACGAACATGAAAACAGTGTTAAGCACCTCCAATGTAATCATTAATATTATCAGCATGTTGACGGTTATCAATTCGGTGATGTGACAGCTCACTATGCTTGGGTTCAGCTTCCGCGCGAAGCCTCTATTACCGACTCGCCAACCCGAACGGAGGGCAAAACATGACAGTCCAAACATCCTTATTCCGCAGCGCTATGGCCGGGGTTGCCTTGGCGGCAGCGGGGTTGGCAGCGGCACCGCTTGCCGCTCAGACCTTGCGCGCGGTTCCACATGCGCAGTTGGAGGTTCTCGATCCGATATGGACCACCGCCTACATCACGCGCACCCATGGCTTCCTTGTCTATGACACCCTGTTCGGCTTTGATCGCGACAACGAAGCCCAGCCGCAGATGGTCGACACATGGGAGGTTTCCGAGGATGGCTTGGAATGGAGCTTTACGCTTCGTGATGGCCTCAAGTGGCACGACGGCGCACCCGTGACGGCGGAGGATTGCGTTGCCTCGCTGCGCCGTTGGGGCGCGCGCGACGGTGTCGGGCAAGCCTTGTTCAAGCAGATCGCCGATATTCAGGCCGAAAGCGACGACACTTTTAAAATCAGCCTCGGCAAACCCTATCCAAGGATGAAAGAAACGCTGGCGCAGATGTCGTCGGGCGTTCCTTTCATGATGCCCAAGCGTATCGCCGAAACCGACCCGAATGTACCGATCACCGATCCCACGGGATCGGGTCCGTTCATCTTCGATGTTGACGAATGGGTGCCGGGTGAGCGCTCGGTCTATGTCCGCAACGAAGACTACGTTCCACGTTCGGAACCCACATCGCTGGCCGCCGGTGCAAAAATCCCGTTCCTTGAGCGGATCGAATGGATCAGCTTTCCCTCGCAGGACGAAGCCGTTCAGGCACTGATCGACAACGAGGTGCAATATCTGGAGTCACCGACCACGGAACACGCCGAACAACTGGAAAACGAGGAAGGGATCACCGTGGTGCTTGCCGATGCCGTCGGCAGCATCGGCATGGGCGTGTTCAACCATCAAATCCCGCCCTTCGATGACGCCGCTGTCCGAATGGCCGCGATGGCCGCGATGGATCAAAAAGACTACATGTCCACCGCCATCGGAACGACCGATTATTGGCAGCTCTGCCCCTCGATCTATCCTTGCGGGACCGAATATGCCTCGCCTGTTGGCGACAAGGCGTTCACCGCAGGGGATGTCGACAAGGCGCGTGAACTATTGGAACAAACAGACTATGACGGCACGCCGATCATCGTCATGGACCCGGTCGACAGCCCGGTTATCTCAGCTTTCACCGAGGTCTCGATCGCTGCACTGAATGACGCAGGCTTTACCATCGACCATCGGGAAATGACATGGTCCGAGCTTGTCCAACGCCGCGCCAATCGCACCGAGGAAGACGGCGAGACATGGAATATGTTCCATACTTGGTGGCTGGCCCCTGACCTTGTCGATCCGATGCGGATCGCCTTCTCGGGCGATCCCCAGAGCGGTTGGATCGGCTGGCCCGAAGACGCCGAGGTCGAAGCGCTGCGCGCGGACTATATTGCTTCGGACGATGATGCCGAGCGCGCCCGGCTTGCAGGGGAAATCCAGGATCGTATCGCCGGTCAGGCGCATTTCGTGGTTCTGGGTCAGTTCTTCGAACCGATCGCCTTCCGCGACAGCGTGGTTGGGTTACAACGTCCAATACAAATGTATTACAACCTGACCTTCTTCGAGGAATAGCCCATCGCGCCATTAGCGGCTTCTCGCCGTTATGCGCGGATTTGGCAGCATTTCGCCACAGATTGACACTCCAGGCCCCGCCCGCCTTGCCAGCGCGCGGGGCCTTTTGCTATCCAATCCTCAAGAGATCGCACAGATCCGAATGAGGAAACGAGGGCCGGGCAGAGAATAACCCTTCATTTGCCGTCGATTCGCCACTTTCACGCGCCATTTTCGCGCGTGCTTGTTGGCGGTCAGGCATGGATTGCCCTTCGCGCTGTCGAGCACGCATTCGGCGCTGCGCAAGCGAGGAGGAGTGTTCCATGTCTAGAATTCCAAAGCTCAAGGTTGCCGCGAAAAAATCGTGGATCCGTTTGCGGTTTGCCATTCTGGCACTCGCGACAGCGGCGTTTTTTGTTCCGGTCCCGGCCATGGCCAAGGTTCAGGCGGTCTCGATCCCGTCGACATCCAATTCAGGCCTGTCCCTGAATGCCCACCTGCATCGTCCCGCAGGCGGCGGGCGCGCTCCGGCGGTGGTTCTGATGCACGGATGCGGCGGCTGGCAACCGGCGGTCAAACAGGGGTTGGATGCCTATGCCAAGTTCCTCGTCGGCAATGGTTTTATCGTACTCAACGTCGACAGTTTTGGCCCCCGCGGCAATCAAGGCGGGACGGTCTGCCAAAGCCTCAATCGCCTGTCCGCCGCGCGGCAGTATCGCACCAGCGATGCCTATGACGCCCTGCAATTCTTGCGGGCACAGCCCTTCGTGGATGCCAAAAGCGTTTTCCTCATCGGGCAAAGCAATGGCGGCAGCGTCGCGATGATCGCGGCCATGGAGCGGACCCGCCGCAGCCAGATCGGCGGGCAACAAGGCTTCCGTGGTGTCGTGGCCCTTTACCCTTGGTGCGGCGCAACAGGATCGCGCCGTCCTAATCTGGACTCACCGCTTCTTATTCTCGGCGGTGCGCTGGACGACTGGGTTCCGCCCACGGAATGTCAGCGGATGACCGCGCGCGGTCGGGAAATGCAGGTGCGCGTCTATGCGAACGCGGCCCATTCCTTCGACGTGCCCGTGCCTGTTCATCGCTACTTGGGCAACCTTGTCGGATACAGCCCCTCGGCAGCACGCGACGCAAGGTCGGAAATCCTGCAATTCTTCAATACGCACATGTGAGGCCTTGCAGCCTCTTCGCAGGTGTAACGCATATGCACATCTTTGACGCCTTGTACTTTTGCAGGGCGTCTTTTTCTCGCAGCGGTGGTAAATTTTCGATAGGCTAGTGTCACAGCCAACCATCATTTGGGGCAATGCCGTAAACTTGCACGGTCCTCAGCCTCATGGAGGAAAATCGGATGCTTCGTAAACTTGCCTTGATCGCCTCTGTCATCACTTGCGGGGTCAGCACCCCCGCAATCGCCCAAGACTTCAACGTCCTTCTTGGCGGGCGGGCAACCGAAAGCTCCACGTATACCGGATATCTTTCAATCACGGGCACTTACGGCGCAGCAGGCGCAGGTGGCCTGACGTTCCGCGCCGAGGCCGAGAACACCAAAACGCAGTTTGCAGGCTCAAGAACACAGCAGGACATGCAGCGCATCCTTGCCGGGTACACCTTCGTGACAGACAGCGGCACGTTCACGGCTCTGGCTGGTCCCACGCATGTGAAACGCTCGATCAATGGCGGGCCAAGCACGATTTCGGAGGTTGGCGCCTATGCTGGCCTCGAAGGCTACGGCTTTTGGGGGACGCGCGGTTACTGGGCGGGGATCGCGCAATACTCCACCCCGGATGAGGCATTTTACACGCGTGCCTTCACAACTTATCTTGTCGGCGGCAACACGAGTATCGGACCTGACATCTCTTATCTAGACGAGCCGAATTTCGAACGTGGCACCCTTGGCCTGCGCTCGGCATGGACGTTCGACCAGAACGTGATCGCGGTGATCGGTGGCATGTCGAAGGAAACCGGCACCGCCGGTCCCAGCGAAACAGAAGGCTTCTTGGAACTGCAACTGGGACTGTCCTTCTGATTTTGCATCGCTACGCAAAAGCAGAACGCATCTTCACTCCGGGCTATCACAGGGCCGCCAAGGCGCTATTTGCCATCCTGCGCATGGGCAATGGCCTTGGCGCGGGTCACATGGCCCATGTCCGCCTTGCCTAAAGCCATGCCCGCTCGACGTGGTGCCGATCGCCTCGGCCCCATCGCACTCAGCACCTTGGCGCTGCCAATGTCCCACGCAGTGCCAGTACGCAAGGATTGCCTTTCTGGTGCGGATTTTTGAATGTCGCTCCAATATCGGTCATGTCAAATCTCCATCCCGGCCACACGGCCCTCGTAAAATGCATAAGGGGCCTGTCGCGGGGCCTGTGCATCGCCCACGATCCGCACCTCCAGATCGCCCAAATCTTCCGACAAAGGTTCAAACGCCCGGTTCGTCGTCGCCATGACCAGCGCCGAGGCCGCGACCTCTGTCTCGTCCCCGATCAAAAGATTGCGCAGGGTCGCCCCCTGCCCGTGCCACGCCGCCACCGCATGTTCGGTCATGAACTTTGCGCCCAACTGCGCCAGTTTCGCCCGGATCGGAATATCGGCACTGGTCCGCGCCACTTCCTGCCCCACCATCGGGTCAGGCGTGACAACCACCACCTCGTGGCCCGCCTCGGCCAAGTGCCACGCCGTACCAAGCCCGCGCATAGTGCCGCCTTCGTCATAAACGATCACCGCGCCGCCGATCCGCGCCTCTCGCCGCATCACCGCCTCGGGCGAGGTCACATTGCCATGCTCCAAGCCCGGCAAGCGCTCCATCTGCGGCAACCACCGCTGCGTCGCCGCCTCATCGGGCAGTGACCCCGTGGCAATAATCACCTCATCGGCGCCAATCGCGCGCACCTCCTCGGCCTCCAAAAACGAATTGAGGTGTAGTTTCACCCCCAACCGCGTGAACTGCCGCTCGTACCACGCCATCAGGTCCAAAATCTGCGCCCGGCGCGGCTGTTCCCCGGCAAGGCGAAACTGCCCGCCAATCACCGGCGCGGCCTCATGCAACTCCACGTCATGCCCCCGCTCGGCGGCCACCCGCGCCGCTTCCAACCCCGCAGGCCCAGCGCCCACGACCAACACCCGGCGCGGGGACCGGGACCGCTCAAACCGGTCGCCACCCCACGCATGCTCCCGCCCCACCGAGGGGTTCACCAAACACGAAATCCAGTAATCGCGCGACCGCCGCCCCCAACACATCTGATTGCAGGAAATACAGCTGCGAATATCCTCCGAGCGCGCCTCACTCACCTTGCGCGCCCAATGCGGATCGGCAATCTGCCCCCGCACGATCGACACCAGATCGGCCTCGCCCGCGCTCAACACCCCTTCGGCATTCTCGGGCGTGCGTATCCCGCTTTCCGCCTGCACCCTGGCATGGCGGACCACCCGCATAAGCTCGGCGCAGGCATTGACGGTCAGCTTCTCACCCATCGCGAATGTCGGCATCAGCTTCTCGAAATCCAGATACCCACCCGACCCGCAAGTGACATAATCCAGATGCCCCGTCGCATCATGCCGCGCCACAATCTCACAAAGCGCCTCGGTCCCATGCAGCACCGGGTAGCTGTCGGAGTGGCTCACCGACAGCCCGATGATGAAATCCTCGCCACAGACCCGCCGGATACCCTCCAAAATCCGCATCGACATCCGCGTGCGGTTCTCAAGCGACCCGCCCCACTGATCGTCGCGCCGATTGCTCCACGGGGTCCAGAACTGCTCAAGCAGCGAATGATAGGCCGCCCAGATCTCGACCCCGTCAAAGCCTGCTTTCTGACAACGCACCGCCGCCGCGATAAAGCCCGCGATCACCTCCTCTATCTCGGCCTCGCGCATGGCGTGGCTGCCATCGCTGTCGTGATAGCTGGGCAAGCCCGACGGCCCCCAATGCGGCTGATAACTCAGGTCCGAATCGCCATGCGCCCCCACGTGGTAAAGCTGCTGCAAGACCACCGCGCCTGCGTCCTTTACCGGCTCAACGATCTTGCGAAAGGCGGGGATCACACTGTCATCCTCAGCCCGGAAATTGCCCCGCGTCAGCACCCCGGTGCGATGCACCGGCACAGGTTCCGCCACGATAAGCCCCGCGCCGCCAATGGCCCGCTCCAAAAGGTAGGCCCCGAACTGCGCCCCCGGCAAGCCCTCGACCGCCATATTCGCTGTATGCGCGCCAAAGGTGATCCGATTGCGCAACACCTTGTGCCGCAACGACAATTCCGAGGTGAGGCGCGGAAACCTCATCACGCGGTCTCCCAGTCCATCACAACTTTCCCCGACTGCCCCGATATCATGGCGGCAAAGCCTTCTTCAAACGCGTCAATCCCGATCCGATGAGTAATCACCCCCGTGACATCCAAGCCCGACTGCACCAGCGCGATCATCTTGTACCATGTCTCGTACATCTCGCGGCCATAGATGCCCTTGATATGCAGCATCTTGAAAATCACCGTGTTCCAATCCACCGGAAATTCCGTCGGCGCAATACCAAGCAAGGCCACCTTGCCGCCGTTGTTCATCCGCGCGATCATCTGCTGCATCGCCGGGGCCGCGCCCGACATCTCCAACCCCACGTCAAAGCCTTCGGTCATGCCGATATCGGCCATCACCTCACGCAGGGTCACCGCCGAGGTGTCGATGACATGCTGCACCCCCATCTTCCGCGCCAGCTTCAACCGATAGGGGGCGATATCGGTGATCACAACCTTACGCGCCCCCGCCCGCTGCGCCACCAAGGCCCCCATGATGCCAATCGGCCCCGCCCCGGTCACAAGCACATCCTCGCCCACCAAGTCGAAACTCAGCGCGGTATGCACCGCATTGCCAAAGGGGTCGAAAATCGCCGCGATCTCATCGGGAATATCATCGGGGATCGGCACCACATTGCTTTCCGGCAGGCAAATGTATTCCGCAAAGCTGCCCGGCCGCTGCACGCCCACCCCCTTGGTGTTGCGGCACAAATGCCCCCGCCCCGCGCGACAGTTGCGACAAGCGTTGCACACGATATGCCCCTCGCCACTCACCCGCTGGCCCAGCCGATACTTGGCCGCACCGGGGCCGCAATCCACCACCTCGCCCATGAACTCGTGGCCCACCACCATCGGCACCGGCACCGTCTTGGCGCTGAACTCATCCCACTTCCATATATGCACATCCGTGCCGCAAATCGCCGATTTGCGCACTTTGATCAGCACCTCACCGGGGCCGACCTCGGGCACCGGCACATGCTCCATCCAAAGCCCCGGCTCGGGCCGCGCCTTGACCAATGCCTTCATCCGGTTCTCCATCAGATCACCCCCAGTTCACGGCCCACGACCTCGAAGGCATCAATTGCCCGGTCCAGCATTGCCCGATCCAGCGCCGCGCTCATCTGTGTCCTGATCCGGTCCTGCCCCTTCGGCACCACCGGAAAACTGAAGGCGGTCACATAAACCCCCCGCTCGTTCAGCTTTGCCGCCATCTCCTGCGCCAGCTTCGGGTCGCGCAGCATCACAGGAATGATCGCATGCTCCCCCGGCAAAAGCTCAAAGCCCAGCGCCCCCATCCGCTCGCGGAAATACGCGGCATTCTCCCAAAGCCGCCCCCGCATCTCCGCGCCCTCACTTTCAAGCAAATCGAACACCGCCAAGGACGCCCCGGCAATCACCGGCGCCAAGGTGTTGGAAAACAGATACGGCCGCGACCGTTGCCGCAACCAATCCACTACCCGCGCCGAGGCGGCGGTATACCCGCCCGAGGCCCCGCCAAGCGCCTTGCCAAGCGTCCCGGTCAGGACATCTACTCGCCCCATGACCCCACAATGCTCATGGCTCCCGCGACCGCCCTCCCCCAGAAACCCGGTGGCATGGCAATCATCCACCATGACCATCGCGTCATAACGCTCGGCCAAATCGCAAATCGCCTCCAGCTTGGCGATATAGCCATCCATGGAAAACACGCCATCGGTGGCGATCATCCGATGCCGCGCGCCCTGCGCCTCTTTCAAACAGCGCTCCAAATCCGCCATATCCGAATTGGCATAGCGATACCGCTGCGCCTTGCACAGGCGCACCCCGTCGATGATGCTCGCATGATTGAGCGCGTCCGAGATGATCGCATCCTCCGGCCCCAGAAGCGTCTCGAACAACCCCGCATTGGCATCAAAGGCCGCGGCATAAAGGATCGCATCCTCCATCCCCAGAAACGCCGCGATCCGCGCCTCCAGTGCCTTGTGCTCCTCTTGAGTGCCGCAAATGAACCGCACGCTGGCCATGCCAAACCCGTACCGGTCCAGCGCATCATGCGCCGCCGCGATCACCCGCGCGTCATCGGCCAAGCCAAGGTAGTTGTTGGCGCAAAGGTTCACCACCTCCGCGCCCCCCTCCAACGAAACCTCGCCGGCCTGCATCGAGGTGATCACCCGCTCGCGCTTGTAAAGCCCCTCCTCGCGCAAGCCCTCAAGCCGCGCGTCCAAATCCTGATCGAACCGTTCCGATGCGCGCATGACGCCCCCCTTTCTTCTTGCCCAAAATATCCCGGGGTAGGTTGAAAATCCCATTTTCAACCAAGGGGCAGCGCCCCTGACGTCCCCCGCTTGCCGGGTGCTTCCACCTCACAGCGTCGCGCACCCCCGGCCACAGGTCCAGACCCATGTTCGACAAATTTTGCACCCCGGATGTCGTGAAAGGAAAAGGTCCGTGTCCCGCCCTTCGTACGACTCGTACGACAGCTGTCGTGCCCACCCGGTTTGTCGTACGAAACCCGTGGTTAGCACGTATGAGTCTTACATTAACCTTTCAGCATTTCGGCCAATTTCACCCGGTCAATCTTCGACCCATGCCGCGCGTCCATCGGCAGCGCCGAAATCACCTCGATCCGATCGACCCCAAAGGCCTCTGCATTGGCCTTCCACGTGGGCAGATGCGCCTCTGCCCCTTCGATCGCCAAAATCGACTCACCCGTTTTTTCCATGAGCGCACAATGGGTTACACCCGGCCAGCCCTGCGCCGCCACCTCCACGGCAAAAGGATGGATCGGCCCCTGCGTCCCCAAAACTTCATCACCGACACGTCCCCAAAGCCAAAGCCGTCCTTGGTCATCCAGCCGCCCGGCATCCCCCGTGCGGTGCCAAACGTCTCCGCCCTTAATAACCTTGTTGTCTCGGGTTTGTGCGGGGTCGAGGTAAGACTTGTTAACGTGATCGCCCGTCACTTCGATCTCGCCCGCGCGAATCCTTAACCGCACCTCCGGCACGGGATGACCCACCAAAAGGCCCGCGCCTGCGGCCATCTCGGCCATATCTTCCGCGCCAATCTCGTCGCCCTGCAAATGGGCAATCGGCTCTGCCTCGGTCGAGCCGTAAACACAGGTCACATCGAACCCTTGTTCGTTTTGTAACTGATTGACCAGTTGCGGAAAAACCGGGCCACCCCCGGTAAAGACATGGCGCAGATCGGTTTTGCCTGCCTGCGGCAACAACGCCGCCAAAGACGGCGGCAGAAGCGCCCGCGTGGCGCGGGTCTTGCGCAGCCAATCGCCCAAGCGCGCGGGCGTCAGCTTTGCCAAACGGCTCATTTTCCAACTTGGCAGGATCGAGGTCCGCCCCGCCGCCAGATTCACCAAGGTAAAAACCGGAAAACCCACCAGATCCCGCTCCTCCCGTGCGCTTTCAAGGATCGGGGCCACCGCATCATATTGCGCCATAAGGAAAAAATGACCGCGCGGTATGGCCTTGGGCGCCCCCGTCGTCCCCGAGGTGAAAGAGATCAGGGCCACCTCGTTCTTGACCCGATTGTTTACCTTTGGTGCCGCCGATGTCGCCTTGGGCCGCAACACCGGTGTCCCCCACAACCCCGGCAGAAGCAGCTTCAAAAGACAGTATGCCCCGCTGGCGCAAAAGGCCTTCGGCTTGGTCACCTTCACGGCGTGGCGCAGCCCGCTGAGCCCCATTGCGGGCTCAGGTAAAACCACCGTAGCCCCCAAGGACCACAGCGCCGCAAGGCTCGCGTAAAGCTCGATATTAACCCCCATGGCCAAAAGCACACGGTCCCCGGCCTTGATCCCCTTGGCCCGCCATGTCTCGGCCAAGGCGTTGGAAAGATTTCTTAATTCCTGATAGGTCACGTCACGCCCGGTACCATCGACAATCGCCACCCGCTCGGGATGCCGCGCAACCGCCGCATCGAAATGATCCAGTAGATCAGTCATCCAGCTTCAGGCCCAAAAGGTCATACCGGCGAAAGATCTTGCCCCCCTCCTTTTCGCTCCGCTCCGCCGATTGGTTGGCATCATGGATCAAGGCGTGAATTAAAGTCTTGTACCCCAACGCCTTGGCCGACGACTGACAGGCATGAACCAAGGCGCGCCCGGCCCCGCGGACAAGGCTGGCATAGGTTTTCAGGATCACCGTATCGCTCTGTGGCCCCTGCGCATAATCGGGAATAGCAAACAGGAAGCCTGCCAACTCCCCCTCCGGTGTACGGGCGAAAAAGATCAACTCCTTCTTCAACATCGGCACGATGGGCATATACATCGCAAGGAAGTCTTCGGCGGGGATTGCCTTGTAAAATGCATTTTTTTCAAAGGCTTGGCAGGACAGTGTAAAGACCTGCCGAAACAACCCTTCAGGATCGCTGCCACCCCAAGTCTCGATCCGGAAACCTTCGGATTCGGGTGGCGGCGCACCGATCTCCGCCAAACTCTGCCGCGCCGAAAAATACTGTCCGACGGGCGAAAATCCGGCGGCATGAAACACCGCCCGCGCCTGCGGCATCTCCTTGGGTTCCATCAAGAACGCCGGGCTGCCATCGCTTTCGCTGACGAACCGATAGCTGTGCCATGTGTCCCCGGCCATCGGCCCGATCACCCGCGTTAACCCGGCGTCCTTAACCTTTTCGACCGCCCGCGTTAACACGTCTGCCCCCGCCTCGTGCGACGTGAACGCAATGTCTCCAAGGGCCGCCGTCGGCCTTGCGTCCCACTCAGGCCCGTCCCAAAACAGCGTCAGCCGCGCACCATCGGTTTTCAGTGTTTCCTGTGTCATGCGGACCCTCCAAGACCCGGGCCGCTCTGCCCTTCGGTCAAAACCATGTAAAGATATGCCATCAAAGGAAAAATCAGCGCCAGACAGGTCAGCTTCAGCACCCTGTCACGCCGAAAAAACGCAGGTATCGCCCATGGCACGGCAGCCATCACCACAAGCGTTAGCCCCGACAGCCAGAACAATGGTTCCGGCCAGGCGGACTCGGACGGGTTCAACACTGCAACCGCCTCGCGGAACGCAAAAAGGCCCAATAAAATCAATATGATCCACGGAATATAGCCGCGAAGCGCGATCACCGAAAGCCCCATCGTCAGCCCCATGGCGGTCACACCGTAAAACCCGATCGCGCTCCACCCCATGGCGTTGCCAAGGGCCAGCCACCCAAAGCTGATGATCGCCAAACCCGCCACAACGTCGAGATCGCCATATTCATCCCGGCCCGGCGCCTGCAAACGCGCCCAAGCATGCGCACAAAGCACAAGCGCCGGCAAAAGCGCGTTCTGAGGCGAGACGACGGCCAGCACCAAGAACATCGCCACCACGTAAACGCGGCAGGCATGGCCACTTAGCCCGACGCGCGTCCCGACCACGTGAAACCCAAGGATCGCGCAAAGGAAAATGACTGCCAGAACAATGAGTTCCGCAAGGCTGCTGTCCAGATGCACCGACAGGAAAACCAACAGGCCAAGCGGCAAAAACAGGTTGTCAAACCCGCGCCAGCTTTGCGCCTCGACCAGCGTGCCGAACCCCGTCACCATCAGGGCCAGCGCCAACACATTGGCGGACGGCAAGTCGGTGAACCCCGCCAAACACAGGATCGACAAAACCAACGTCACGGCAAAGAACGCCGCCGTTCCCTCAAGGCTCTTGTAGCCTTCCTCAACCTGATAAAGCCGCGTGGCATAGCGGGTTCCCACAAGCGCCGCCGCCGCATCCGCCAGCGTCAAGACCGCCAGCGGCAGCACGTACAAAAGCGCCTCGCCATCGGCCAGGAAGAAACAAAGCCCGACCGAACCCGCCAATAGGAAATCACCATAAGACCTGCGCTCCACCCCGTGCAGCGCGCCACCGATTCCCTTGGCAAACAGCGGCAGGCGCAGCAGGGCCATCACCCCCAAGGTGACAGCAATCAGCATGTAAACCGGCCAGCGATCCGGGAAGAGCCATGGCAGGGCCAGCGCATAAAGCCCGGTGCCCACATGCACCAGTTTTCGCTGTACTTCAGCCCCAAGTCCCATGGCCCCCGCGCCCCGGCGCACCAGCGCCATCAAGCCCAGCAGAACCAAGACCGAAGCAAAGGCCAACCCGATTTGTGCCGCCACGCTCACCCACGCACCTCTTCGACCACGAAATCGGAATAGAAAAACGCCTTGTCCTGCGCCTTCAGGCGATCTTCCAAATCGGTCAGCCTGTCCAACCGGTCGGCAAAAATCTCAGGCACCCGTCGCGGCGCCATCATGTTCCAATAGACCAGCCGCGCACCGGGGGCCGAGGCCCCAAGGATCGTGCCGTAAACCTGTGCAAACACGTCCGGCGACATATATTCAAAAACATCCGACAGGTTAAAACCATCCGCCTTTTCCCCGGTTGAAACAAAGGCTTCCAGCGATCCGGGGCGAATGTCCAAGCGGTCCAGCCGCGCGCGGATCACCTCGAAATTCTCGGCCCGCCACGCCATCGGCAAAGCGGCCCCATGGGTGCCGGTCATGATCCAGTGCAGGTAAGGGTTTTGCGACGGGTCGGTGTCAACGCCCGCATGGCGCAATCGCCGCGCCACATGCTGTGCCGGGCTGCCCTCCACATGATCAAAAAACGCCTTGTCGCGGCCCATCCGCCCCATCACGAAGCGCGAGAAGAAGACCCTCAGCAACAACCGCCAGCGCCATGTGTTGAAGCGTTTGTCAAAAAACTCGGCCCGCGCCTGCGGCTCACGCGGTTCGAATATCGCCTCGATGGTCCGTCGCGAATGCACCAGCGGCAACAGCCAGCGACGAAAGACGCGG
>Ga0102940_1000840_pt1 | contig 20636 bp, 18 predicted proteins | sample SalPonR2_C_D1_MG_FD_78215 | JGI IMG/M metagenome (GOLD analysis project Ga0102940, IMG submission 78215) | Salt pond soil microbial communities from South San Francisco under conditions of wetland restoration - Salt Pond MetaG R2_C_D1_MG | ecosystem: Environmental > Aquatic > Marine > Intertidal... | reverse complement strand
TTGGGGGTATTCTTTAGAGGTTACGGGCTGGACCCGGCACGGCAGACCGGCACAGGTCACGGCTTCTGCTGCGAATTCACACCAGCTGGCCTGGCCCCCGTTGGCCAGGTGGAAGATGCCCGAGGCCTGCTTGGCGACCAGCTCCAGGGTGTGCCGGGCCAGGTCCGGGGTGTAGGTCGGGCAGCCGATCTGGTCGTGGATCACGGTCAGCTCCTCCCGCTCCCTGGCCAGAGTCAGGATGCGTTCGATAAAGTTGGTCCTGCACGGGCCGAAAAGCCAGGCCGTGCGCAGGATGAGCAGGTTGTTCAGGCCCAGCTCCAGAAGCCCGGTTTCTCCCTCCAGTTTGGTGCGCCCATATACGGACAGGGGGGCGGTCTCGTCTTCGGGGCGGTACGGTCTTTCTTTTTTACCGTTGAAAACAAAGTCGGTGCTGTAGTGCACCAGGGGGATATCCAGGGTCCGACAGATCTGTCCGATGCGGATGGGCAGGGTCCGGTTCAGTCGGGCCGCCTCATCCGGATCGTCTTCGGCTTTGTCCACCTGGGTGTAGGCCACCGCGTTGAAGACGTGGGTGACCCCCTGCCTGTCGGCCAGCTCCTCCACCCGACTCGAGTCGAAAAGATCCAGATCCTCCCTGCCCGGGCAGATGGTGGTCCAGCCGGACCGGTGCAGGATTTCCGCCAGAGACTGTCCCAGCAGTCCGGTCTTGCCGCCGAGGATAAGCGCTGTTCCGGTCATGATCAGCTCCGTTTTTCGTACCAGGTTTCCATAAATTGCAGATAGGCCCCGGATCGGACGTTTTCCAGCCACTTTTCATTGGCTTCGTACCAGGCAATGGTTTCGGCGATCCCCTGCTCGAATCCGGTCCGGGGTTCCCAGTCGAGTTCCTGCCTGGCCCGATCGTAGCCCATGGCGTATCGCCGGTCGTGCCCCGGGCGGTCCGTGACAAAGGTGATCAGGTCTTCGGATTTGCCCATGATGCCCAGCACGGTCCTGACGATGTCCAGGTTGGTCTGTTCCCCGTCTGCACCGAAATTGTACACCCGTCCCGGTCTTCCCCTGCGCAGGGCCAGATCCACACCGCGGCAGTGATCCAGGACGTGGATCCAGTCCCGGACATTGAGACCGTCACCGTAGACCGGGATGGGCTGATCTTCCCTGGCTTTTAAGTAGAGCAGGGGGATCAGCTTCTCGGGAAACTGGTACGGCCCGTAATTGTTGGAGCACCGGGTGACGACTACCGGAAAATCGTAGGTTTTGAAATAGGCCCGGGCCAGCAGATCCGAGGACGCTTTGGAGGCCGAGTAGGGGGAGTTCGGGGCCAGAGGGGTGGTTTCGACGAACGTGCCCTCGGCCCCCAGGGATCCGTAGACCTCGTCGGTGGAGATGTGCACGAATCGTTTGATGGAAGCCTGCCTGGCGGCTTCCAGAAGATTCTGGGTTCCAAGGACGTTGGTGGTGATGAACGGGGAAGGGTCGTTGATGGACCGGTCCACGTGGGACTCGGCGGCGAAGTTGATCACCGCGTCCGGACGGTGTTCGGCCAGGATGCGCGGGACCAGGTCCCGGTCTGCAATGTCGCCCCGGACAAAGGTGTACCGCGACCCGCCGTGATTTTTTTCCACGCTGAGCAGGTTGTTCGGGTTCCCGGCATAGGTCAGCTTGTCCAGGTTGATGATGGAGACGTCCTGGTATTTTTCCAGCATGTAGTGGATGAAGTTGGAGCCGATGAAGCCGCATCCTCCGGTGACGAGAATATTCACGTGCCCTCCGTATGAGTGCATTGTTGACGAACCGGTCCGATCCGGTTCGGATTGTTGTTGGTTTATGCAGTCTGTGCTTGCGTCCCTGCCGGGGTTCATCTACTTCCCTCGATATCCGGCCGGACCATATTCCGGCAACGTATCGCGGAAGACTCGGGGTGTTCCCGGGCCTCCAGTCACAGTGCACGGCATTCCTAAAAAGATGCGGAGAAAAGAGCAAGCCCCATGCAGATTGTTTTATATCAACCGGAAATTCCACCTAATACCGGGACTGTTGCCCGGTTGTGTGCGGCTACTGAAACTGTCCTGAATCTGATCAAACCTCTTGGGTTCAGTCTTGAGGACCGGTATCTGAAGCGGGCCGGCCTTGATTACTGGCCCTTTGTGGACGTCAGGGTCTGGGAGGACTGGGCCTCCTTTACACATTCCCTTGGACCGGAGCAGCGGCTTGTGTTTTCCAGTGCCCGACAGGGGGTTGCCCATCATGCATTTTCCTTTGGTCCGGACGACTGCATCGTGCTCGGACCGGAGACCAGGGGACTGCCGGTTGAACTGACCGACGGGGCTCCACATGTTGTGCGCATCCCCATCTGGGGCAGGGTTCGGTCCGTGAATCTGGCCAATGCCGCTTCGGTTCTGCTGTACGAATCCCTGCGGCAGTGCGGCATGCTGGATGGAAAATGAGAATCGCAGAGAAAACCTTGTTGAAAGGGTGGATTTTTGACGTCATTTCATGCAAGACAAATGTTCCTCGAATGAGGTGAACTGTTTGACGTCGGTCGTAATGCGTTGAAAGGGAGGGGAGAATGGAGACTGTGCCGTTACATCTGCGAAAGTTCATGGCCCCGGAATATGTCTTTGGAGCCGGATCCGCGGGTCTGATCGGGCAGTCGGTGCGGAACCTGGGCGGACGCAGGGCCCTGCTGGTTCTTGACCCCGGGGTTCTGGCCCACGGCCTGCATCGTTCGGCCATGGCGTCCCTGGTCGAGGCCGGGGTCGAGGCGGTCCTTTTTTCCGCCACCTCCTCCAATCCCCGGGAGGGGGAGATCATGGCCGGTGCCGAGGTGTACCGGGAAAAGGGGTGCGACTGCCTGGTGGCCGTGGGCGGCGGAAGTCCTATGGATTGTGCCAAAGGCATTGGTATCGTCTCTGCAAACGACCGGCATATTCTGGCCTTTGAAGGGGTGGACAACGTTTCCCGGCCGGGGCCGCCCCTGGTCTGCATTCCGACCACCTCCGGCACAGGAGCCGAAGTATCCCAGTTCGCCATAGTCAACGACACCGGACGCAGAGTGAAGATCGCCATTGTCAGCCGGACCCTTGTTCCGGATCTGGCCCTGCTCGATCCGGGGCTGACCCTGTCCATGCCCCCCGATCTGACTGCGCACACCGGCTTCGACGCCCTGAGTCATGCGGTGGAGGCCTATCTGTCAAATGCCGCTTCTCCGACCACGGATCTGTTCGCCCTGGAGGCGATCCGGCTCATTCAGTCCAATCTTGTTTCCGCTATCCGGTGCCCGGAGGATCCCGGGGCCAGGGCCGGTATGCTCCGGGCCAGCCTGTATGCCGGAATGGCCTTTTCCAACGCCATTCTTGGGGCGGTGCACGCCATGGCCCACAGTCTGGGCGGGTTTCTGGATCTTCCCCACGGGCTGTGCAATGCCGTGCTTCTCGACCATGTCCTTGTCTACAACCGCAGGGTAGCACCGGACCGGTGTGCGGATATCGCGCGGGCCCTGGGCGTCGACGATTCCAAAGAGGATGCCCTGACAGACCGGATCCGAACCCTGAAAGAGCAGGCCGGGATCAGGGAGTCCCTGCAGAGCATGGGAGTCCGGCGGGAGGATCTGGATGAACTGACGCGCAAGGCCATGGAGGATCCCTGTCTGCTGACCAATCCGGGGCAACCCACTTTTGAAGATATCCGGGGGCTGTATGAACTCGCCTTTTGAGGGAGAGGAACGGGAGCAGATGCGCAGCCTGCTGATGGGGCTGGGCAAGCGTTCCATGCGCAAGAACTATTATCCGGAGCTTCAGGAACGGGGGGCTGAGCTGGAGCGGTTTCGGGTCCTGCTGGAGCATGTACCGGATGCGATTTTTTTTGTGGACATGGGCTCCATGTCCATTGTCGATGCCAATGGAGCCGCAACCGATATGACCGGGTATGCCTGGAAGGAGTTGAAAGGGCTCAGGCTGAACGATCTGCTGCAGGAATCAGGCGAGACCCTGTTTCGTGAGCTGCGCAAAAAACAGGGTCGGCCCGGACCACAGAACGCCTGGTCCACCCGTCTGGTTTCAGGGAGCGGGGCCTCGGTCCCCGTTGAGGTGACCTTGAACCTGCACATGTACCGGGAACAGGAGTATGCCGTGCTTGTGGCCCGGGATATTTCCGAGCGTCACCGGTACGAGCGGGAGCTTGTCCGGGCCAGGGAGGAGGCCGAGCAGGCCTGCCGGACCAAGAGCGAATTTGTGGCCACCATGAGCCATGAGATCCGCACCCCCCTAAACGGTATCCTGGGCATGGCTGATCTGCTGTTGCAGTCGGAAACGAGGCAGCGGGAACTCCGGCTGCTGACCCTGCTCAAGAAGTCCGGACGGAACCTGCAGCGTATTTTGAACGATATTCTGGATTTTTCCAAGATGGAATCCGGCCGACTGGAGCTGATCGAAGAGGAGTTCGACCTTGTGGAGCTGGCCTCGGGAGTCGTGGATTTTTTTTCAGCCAGGGTGCAGCAGGTCCCGAAGGGGCCGCGTCTGACATGCTTTGTGGCGCCCGGCCTGCACAGGATGTGGCGGGGAGATAGCGGCCGTATCCAGCAGGTGCTCATGAATCTTGTCGGCAATGCGGTCAAGTTCACCCCGCAGGGCGAGATTCGGGTTTCCGTGCAGGAGGTGGATGCGGGAGGCGGGAACCACTTCTTTCGGGAGGTTCTTTTTGTGGTCAAGGATACCGGGCGCGGTATTCCAGCTGACAGTCTGGAGACAGTGTTCGAAAGTTTTTCCCAGGTGGACGGATCGCTCAGCCGGACCCATCAGGGAACCGGACTCGGGCTGGCCATCTGCCGCCAGCTGGCCGAGTTGATGGGGGGCGCCATCCGGGCTGTCAGCCGGGAAGGGGAGGGGAGCACATTTTTCCTGTCCCTTCCCCTGCGGCCGATTCGCGACCCAGATCATGTGCTTCCCCCGGTCGGCCCACGGGGGCGGGAGCAGCATCTGGACGTGCTCCTGGTGGAGGACAACAAGGTGAACAGGATCTACGCCCAGCATCTGCTCAAACAGCGGGGCCATTCCGTGCTCTGTGCCTCCTCGGGCCGTGAGGTCCTGGAGATTTTGAGCCGGAAGCGGCCCGACTGCATTCTTATGGACATCCAGATGCCGGGGATGGACGGCCTGGAAGCCACCCGTCGGATTCGCGAGACCGTGTCCAGGGACCTGCCCATCATCGCCCTGACGGCCCACGCCATGCAGGGTGACCGGGAGCGGTTTCTGGCCGCGGGCATGACCGATTATCTGGCCAAGCCGCTGGAGGCGAGGGCGTTGTGGAACGTGCTCGGAAAAATCCGCCGAAGAGGGGGCGCCTAACCCCTGAATCGACAGGACGTGTGTGCGAGAAACAAAAAGGCGGCCCCATCCGGGACCGCCTTTTTGGCGTGCAGTAAAAAGTGGTTCTCAGAAGGTGTGCATATCTCCCGCTCCGGTGGTCATGACCCGTTTCCCCAGGCGGTGTTGCAGAAACTGTACGGCCTGGCTTCCTGTGCAGTGACAGGGAAGGATCAATTCGGCCCCGGTCTGGACCAGGGCTTCCCGGGTCTCTTCCATGGCTGTATCCGGGGCGTTTATAAGGTGCAGTCCCCCGATGACGGCGTGCAGCTTTGTTGTTTTTTGGGTGTCCCTGATATGTGCCCAGGTATTGGCGAACCCGCTGTGGCAGCACCCCAGGATGAGCACGGTTCCGGCGTCACTTTCAAGCAGCAGGCAGGCATCGTCGGGAACCGGGTCCGGGCTGCGGCCGTTGCGGTCCCGGTAAAATCCCTGGACCGGTTCGAAGCGGCCCGGTTGTCTGCCGATATCCGTGATCATGGTCAGGCCGTTATCCAGGCAGGAGTACTTCCTCACCGGAACAAGGCGCTCCAGGATGCGGGGCAGGTCTTCCGTTTTCAGGGCGATGTCCCGGATGGGCCTGTTCGGGGCAATGGAAAAACGGGACCTCGCGAACTCCGGGTGGGCGTGGATGCGGCCGCCGAATCCGGCGTCCAGGAGTGCGTCCAGCCCCCCTGTGTGGTCGTAATGGCCGTGGCTGAGGGCAACGCCGTGGGCTGTTTCGGGACGGATGCCCAGGGTGTGGGCATTGCGCAGAAACGTCGGGCTCTGCCCCGTGTCCCAGATCCAGATATGGCCGTTTTTAAGGGTTACGGCCATGCTCAGGCCGTGCTCGTGACCGAATTCGGGTCGGCCGGTATTGTCCATCAGAACGGCGATGCGCGTACTCATGCTCACCTCATGCGTTGCCGGTTTTCAGCCCAGCTCTCTGCTCCGTTTGCTCGCTTTTTTCACTCCGTCGATCAAGCCGTAGCGCACACCGTGTTTGTCCAGGGTGTTCAGGCCCGCGATGGTGGTCCCGCCCGGGGAGGTGACCATTTCGCGGAGGCGGGACAGGGGAGCGTCCATCTCTTCGGTCATTCTGGCGGTGCCGCTGAAAAGGGTTTGAACCATTTCGGTCGCCTGAGGACGGGGGATTCCCTGGGTCACCCCGGCATCCACCAGGGCCTCCATGCAGTACAGCACATAGGCCGGTCCTGAGCCGATCAGCCCTGTAAAGGCATCGAACATGGATTCGGGCAGGACATGGGGGTGTCCGAGGATCGCAAAGAGTTCGGTCACCCGGTTTTTCTGGTCCGAGGTCAGCTCGCTATGGTCCAGACAGATGCCGAACACTCCGGCCCCCACAAGGGCCGGAGTGTTCGGCATGACGCGTACCACCGGGCAGGCTCCGGCAGACCATTTGGTCAGCTTTTTCAGGGGCACTCCGGCGGCTATGGAGATCAGGCACTGGGCAGGGGAGAGGGTTTTGGCAAGGTTCTGCACCACCTCTCCGACAATCCGGGGTTTGACCGCCAGGATAACGAAGTCTGCTTCCGCGCACGCCTCTGCAGCGCTTTGACAAAAGGTCATGCCACAGGACTCGGCCGTCCGGCGGCCGAACTCCTCGTTGGCATCGTATCCTGCGAGTTCCAGCCCGGGCGTTTCCGCCAGGCCTTTGGCAATGGCTCCCCCCATATTTCCCAGTCCGATCACTCCAATGCGCATTGTATACTACCTCATGATTTCCAGTTGATTGAAAAAGTACGGAATTTCCGTTGCCGCCGTTTCCGGGGCGTCGGAACCATGGCAGGAATTACGTTCGATGTCCAAGGCAAAGCTTTTCCGGATGGTTCCCTTAGCGGCCTGTTCCGGATTGGTGGCTCCCATGACCTCCCGGTACCGGGCAATGGCGTTTTCCCCTTCCAGGACCAGAACCACGCACGGCCCCGAGGTCATGTAGGTGGTCAGGCTTTCGAAAAAGGGCCGTTCCCGGTGGACGGCATAGAATCCTTCGGCCTGGTTCCTGGTCATGTGGATCATTTTCATGGCCACCACCTTAAGGCCGGTATCCTGGATCGTTTTCAGGATCGCTCCCTGCAGGTTGCGCTCCACGGCGTCCGGCTTGATGATGGACAATGTGCGTTCAATCATTTTCCCCTCCTTGAAAATGAAATGGTGAAAAAACAAACGCTTGTTCATAATTGAACAAAAGAAAAAAAACAAGGAGGGTGCGGAAGTTGTGTTGGTTGGTGGGTCAATGAATTATCTGCCTGTGGTTTTCCTTGAAGGTCCGGGCACCTACCCCCTTTTTTTGAGCAGGTCGGTGACGGTTCTGATTCGTACCGATGTGTCCCTGGTTCGGGACCATTCGTCCAGGGCCCGGAGTGTTTCCGGATACGGATGGCCTATGGCCACCGCCGCCCCGCGTCGTCTGGCCAGGGTTTCCGCTTTTTTGAGCTGAAAGATGATCGCCTGGGCATCCTGAACATTGTCCAGGAAGATATTGCGTCGGATGTAGGGGACTCGCGCTTTTCTGGACGCATTTTCGCCCTGACTGCGGGGTGTGGTCACGCTGTCCAGGAAAAAGAGGCGGTGTCCGGCCAGCTCACTCAGCACGGCGTCCATGCCCGGTCCGGATTCGGTGAATCTGGATCCCATATGGTTGTTGGCCCCCGAGGCGTGGGGGACGCGCTGCAGGGCCCGGACCATCAGGCTCCGGATGGTCTGTCGCTTCATGGAGGTGAACAGCGCCCCGGGCCCCGGATCGGCGGTCTCGGGATACCCCCGGGGTTCCATGGGCAGGTGGATGAGGACCTCCAGTCCGCGGCGATGGGCAAGTTCTGCCACCTCACGGGCATGCGCATTATAGGGAAGGATGGAAAAGGAGACAGGCATGTCCAGGTCGGCCAGGAAAGCCCCTTCCCGGACGCTTCGACCCATGTCATCGATGACGATGGCCAGGGCCGCCTCCGAGTCCGGGGACTGGCGGGAGGGGGCTTGAATGGTCCCGAGAACCAGCCTGTGGGTCGGAAAACCGTCCACAGTGATGCGCAGATCTCTGTCTGCGCCCCGGGGAGCGGTCAGGACCGCCCCGTCGACCAGCGTGGTCAGGGTTGTGGACAGGGTCGCCCCCAGTTTTTTCAGGTCAGCGGAAGGGGCGATGGTGATGGTCTGAAAGTGGTATTCCTGCCCTGCGCTTTCACGCTGCTCCACACTGGTGTGCCGCACCCCCTCGGAAGAGATACCGCACTGCAGGGCGGCCTGGAGGATGGCCATATCCGCTTCCCGGATCTTGTATTCCAGGGATTCCGCGGGAATTTCTTCGTAGGGATGGACCTTTTTCCGGATTTTTGCTGCGGGCCGGGGCGTGGGCGGGGTCATGTCCCGGGGAACGGGTGCGGGGAGCTCCCGGCGGACCGTGAGGCTTTGGCCGGGTGAGACCGGGACCTTAGGGGACGTCTCGTACGGCATTGTCTTCAGGAGGGTCATGGCCAGCACCAGCGAGCCGGCCGTCAGGCCGAACAGGGCGGTCCAGAGCAGCAGCCTGACCTTGGAAAACGAGGATGCGGGAGCCTTTTTCCTGCGGGATACGGAGCGGGTGGGTTTCTTTTTGGTGGTCATAATAGGAAAGGTCGGGGATACTCGGGAGTATCCCCGACCGGATGTGGGGCTGGGTGACGGTTGCGGACCGGGATCAGGATACGTCGGGAGAAATCAGTTCAGGCCCTTGATAACGGGCAGTGATTTGACCAGTTTCAGTCCAAGAGAGAGCTGGTTGTCCCTGGCAAGCATGTCCCGGACATCGGTGCTCTCTTCCTTTGCTGCAGCAGGGGCCTCAACGTCGCCGTTGGGGTTGGCCAGATGCTTGGAAAGATTGGCCTCCCTGAAGGCCGGATGATCCTCCATGTCCTGTTTCTCGGGAGCGGGGACAAAAGGAATGTTCATGTCCGGCTGAATGCCTTCGGCCTGGATGGAGCGGCCGCTCGGCGTATAGTACAGGGCCACGGTCAGCTTGACCCCGGAGCCGTCGGCCAGGGGCATGACCGTCTGAACCGATCCCTTCCCGAAGGTCTGTTCTCCGAGGAGGAGGGCCCGCTTGTTGTCCTGCAGGGCGCCGGCCACGATTTCCGAGGCCGAGGCTGATCCGGCATTGATGAGCACGACCATGGGGCAGGAGAGGTCGCTGTTCTGCCTGCGGGCCTGCATGTCCCGCCTGGATCCGGGATCCCGGGCCTGGGTGTAGACGATAAGACCGCTTTGGAGAAAGGTATCGGCCACGGACACTGCCTGGGTGAGGAGACCGCCCGGGTTGTTCCGCAGATCGAGGATCACCCCTTCAAGGGCGGTTTTTTCGGTATACTCCCGGATTTTTTTCTGCAGATCCTCGGTGGTATTCGCTTTGAAGTCCGTGATGCGCAGATACAGATAGCCGGGCTCCAGCTCCCGGTCCTTGACGCTGATCAGGGGGATGGTTCCCCGGATGATGGTCACGCTTTTCGGTGCAGCCCCGTCTTTGTGCAGGATGGTCAGCACGACGGGTTCCCCTTTGGGCCCGCGGATCTTGCTTACGGCCTCGGTCAGAGTCATGTTCAGCGCCGAAACTCCGTCGATTTCAAGAATCGTGTCTCCGGCCAGCAGTCCGGCATTGAAGGCCGGAGTATCCTCGATGGGGGCGATGACCGTGAGCCGTTCGTCCTTCATGCCTATCTGGATGCCGATCCCACCGAACTCTCCGGAGAATTCCTCCTGCATGAATCGGAATTCCTCGGCATCGATATACGTGGAATGCGGATCGATTTTGTTCAGCATCCCCTCGATGGCACCCTGGACCAGCGTGTCCCGATCCACCTCCTGCACATAGTTCTGTTCGATAAGGTCCATGATCTGGCTGAACCGCTTCAGGGAGGCATACGGGTCCTGGCTCTTGGCCATTCCCGAGCCCGAGGCCGTAGCCAGGACCCCCAGGAGAAAAAGGGTGCCGAAAATGCGGCTGATACGCATGAACTCCTCCATGGTGTACTCTGTGAAATTCAGTTGGGATGTTTCGGAAGGTTGAGCTCGGCCGCCGGATACGGGCGACGGTATTTTCCCGGGAGACACCGATAACAAACCAGGGTCAGGGGACGCGCAACCACTCTTCAGGGTTAATGGCTTTTTGCCCGAAACGCAATTCAAAATACAGGCCGGGGCCTTTGGCAGAGGGGTAGAATCCGGCCTGCCCCAGAGGTTCGCCTTTTTCCACTTTCTGTCCGGAGCGGACCGAGGTTTCCGACAGAAAAGCGTACAGGGTATAGTAATTGTCGCCGTGGGTGAGGATGACCACCCGGCCGAACCCGCGGAGCTGGTCATTATGGACCACTTTGCCCCAGGATACGGCCCGCACTGTGGGGTCGCCGGGCGCGGTGAAGCCCACGCCGCGTCGGGGCGGTGAGCTGTCGGGACTGTACCTGTCGGTGAGCCGACCCTGGACTGGCCGGGGAAGGCGGCCCTTGAGGTCCTTGATCCGCCTGGATTTCATAGCTTTGATCTTTGATTGAATCTCTTCGATCACGGCCATGACCCGGCGCAGCTCCTCCTCGCGTTTCAGTTTTTGGGTGCGCACGGATTGAACTTTTTTCAGGAACGCGAGTCGCCTTTCGAGCAGTTCCTCCCGGCTCTGTTCCGTTTCCGCCAGCTTGCGGGTGGCGGCTTTCCGGAGTTTTTCCAGGGAGGAAAGCTGCTCTCGGGCTGTGGCCCGCTCAATGCGAAGTGCTTCAAGGTCCCTGCGTGCCCCGGCATACAGCTTCTCGATCCAGGTGCCCTGGCGACTGGAGTTTCCCCATGATTCCAGATGCGCGGCCGTATCGGTGCGCGCCTGGAGCATTATGGGCCAGGCGGTCCGCAGCAGGTTCGAGAGATGGGAGAGCAGCCGGTGTTGCTGCCGGTCCGACTCTTTCAGGGCCGCTTCCACGTTTTCGGTCCGCTCCTGCAGTCGGGTCTGCTCCTGTTCCAGTTTTTTCAGGGAATCGGCAAAGGCTGTGAGACGATCCTCCACTCCGGCAAGGTCTTTGAACAGCTTCCGTTCGGTGCGGGTCAGGGAGGCGATGGATTGCTCGCTTGTCCTGACCCGAGCCCGGGTGGACTGCAGTTTTTCCTGCAGGGAGTCGGCGGCTCGGGAGGGTGATGGAGCGGCAAGGAGGACAGGGAGGAGCGCGGTCAGGAAAGCGAAGACCGCGACAAGGCGCCCGGGGCGTAACAAAAAAGGAAAACCGTGAATTGCGGCCATGACCCCGTTCTTTGATCCATTTTGAATTCAGGTCAAGTCATTCCAGAAAGCCGGCCAGGGGGCAGCTGCTGCAGTCCGGCTGCTTTTTGCGGCACCACTTTTTCCCGACGCGCACGATCAGGGCGTGAAACTCGCTGTACAGAACGACATCGACAGGGAGAACGTCCATGAAATATTCCCTGAGCTCTTCGTAACCGATATCTTCGGGGACGAGCATGTGTCTGTTCAGGATGCGTCTGGTGTAGGCGTCCACGACAAAAGTCGGTTTGTGCAGGGCGTACAGGAGGATCGAGTCCGCGGTTTCCGGTCCGATTCCGTTCACGGTCAGCAACCGGGCTCGGGCGGTCTGCGTGGAAAAATCAGCGATTTTTTCCGGGCAAAGCCCGCACTCCCGGTGCAGAAAGGTCATGAAATGTTTGATTCGTCTCGCCTTGAGGCGAAAGTATCCGGCGGGACGGATCAACGCGGCCAGGCGTTCCTCGGGCAGGGCGAAAATTTTTTCCGGAGAGAGCAGGGATTCTTCCCGCAGGTTGGCAAGGGCCCTGGTCACGTTTTCCCAGTTGGTGTTCTGGGTCAGGATGGCCCCCAGGGCGATTTCGAACGGGGTTTCGCCGGGCCACCAGTAACTCGGGCCGAGCCTTTCATGCATGGCCCCGTACATGTTCAGAAGCAGATTTTTTCGGGTCATGGCAGTGGAACTCAGGCCCAGACCAGAACCGACCATTCGTTGTCGTGGGAAATGGCCGGGGCCTTGAGCCCCAGATTCTGGTAGGCCGCAGCCACCTTGCCTGCCTGTTCCCCAAGGATTCCGGACAGAATGAGCACCGCTCCCGGGCGCAGAGCAGCCACGACGGACGGGGCCATTTCGATGAGGGGATTGGCCAGGATGTTGGCTACGATGCAGTCAAAGGTCTGGTCCGCCGGGAGGGAATCGATGCCGCCGGTGGCGACGTGGAAAGCGTTTTCGATCCCGTTCAGGGCGATATTTTCTCTGGCGTTGTCGATGGCCACCGGATCAATGTCCAGGCCCCGGCCCCGCAAGCCGAGGTGGACGGCCCCGATACCGAGAATGCCGGACCCTGTGCCAAGATCCAGAAATTCCGTTTCCTTTCCGATTCGGCCATCAGCGACCAGATCCACCAGGGTTTCCAGGCAGAGCCGGGTGGTGGTGTGGTGGCCGGTTCCAAAGGCCATTTTGGGCTCGATGAGAAGAGGGGTCAGCCCCTGGTGTTCTTCGCTCAGCCAGGTGGGCAGGACCATGAACCGGTCTCTGACCCTGATGGGCTGGAAGAATTCGCGCCAGGCCTCGGACCAGTCGGCATTTTCGACTTCGTCCCGGACAACCGCGGCCTCCGGGTATCCGGCTCCGAGGTCAGCCAGAAAATCCTGGGCCTGTTCCGGTCGATCGAAGTGAAGGACCGCCGTGGCATGCTCCTCCTGGGGCCCCGGCTGCTCTTCCCACCCCCAGGGTGCATAACGGCAAAAAAGCGGAGCCATGGCGTCGGCCATGGCTTCCGGAAAAATGATGGTGATACGGGTCAGTGTGTTATGCATTTCCACGAGCCTGGTATTTTGAAACCTGTTTTTCGAGTCTGCGACTGGCGGCGGTCAGGGCGTAGCAGATGATGAAGTACAAGACCGCAATGGTCAGGAAGATTTCCGTCGGAGCAATCAGCGATCTGTTGTTGACCTGGGTGGCGGCCCGGGTCAATTCGTTGACGCCGATGATGTAGGCCAGCGAGGTGTCTTTGGTCAGACTGACGAACTGGTTTACGAACGACGGGATCATGTTGCGCAGGGCCTGGGGCAGAATGACGTGGCTCATGGCCTGCATGTGACTCAGCCCGGATCCTCTGGCCGCTTCCATCTGTCCTTTGGGCAGGGCCAGCACCCCGGCCCGGACGATCTCGGCGATATAGGCCGAGGTGAACACGATAAAGGCTGCCAGGGCGGACTGGGTCTCGGGCAGGGTATGCCCGAGAACGATGGGGGCCAGAAAATAGAACCAGAAGATGAGCATGAGCAGAGGTGTTCCCCGGATGATCTCAATGTAGATCATGGAAGGAATTCTGATCCAGGCCCGGGAGGAAAGGCGCATCAGTCCAACGACAAGTCCGATCCAGAAAGCTCCGAAAATGCCGCCCAGGGCGAGCAGGATGGACATGGCAATGCCGCCGAGCGGTCCCTGGGGGTAGGCGCCGATGAGAAAGTAGTCGAAGTTGTTCCAGACAATGTCCCAATGCAAAGTGATATCCTCGTTCTATGCTATGAAATCTTCGATGGCTCCGGGGATCGGCCTCGTATGGGAATTGTCGAGAGTCAACTCTCCCCTGACAGTAGAAGCCCCTTCCGCCTGCAGCGTTTTTTTGCGTATCCTCAAACCCGTAAACCGTACTCTCTGTCCCGTTCCGACTACGTCCTGACAATCTGCAGAAAATGCTTGTTGTACTGGGTCATGAGCAGGGACACGGTCAGGGAGATGGCGATATAGATCAGCGTGGAGACCGTGAACGCCTCAAATCCATGGAAGGTGTAGGATTCGATCTGCCTGGCCATGTAGGTCAGGTCCATGACCCCGATGGTCATTACCAGCGAAGAGTTCTTGATCAGGTTCAGGAACTGAGAGATGAGCGGGGGAATGATGATCCTGAAGGCCTGGGGAAGAATCACGTACCGCATGGCCTGCAGAAAACTCAGTCCGCACGCCCTGGAGGCTTCCAGCTGGGTCTTGGGAATGGAAAAAATGCCGGATCGGATCTCTTCGGCGATAAAGGCCGAAGTATACACGGTCAGGGAGATGACGCCGGCGGCGAACTCGAAGTCCCGCGCGTACAGCCATTTATTGACCTCATCGGGCAGAATCGCATCCGAGCCGAAGTACCAGAAGAAGATCTGGACCAGCAGCGGTGTATTCCGGAAAAATTCTGTGTAGGCCAGGCTGAACCACTCAAGCGGTTTGACCTTGGAAAGTCGGAACACGGCGATCAGGGTCCCGACGAGCATGGAGAAGATGATGGAGACGAAGGATATCTTCAGGGTGACGATCAGTCCTTCGATAATCCATTCGCCGTATTCTCCGGACAGGACAAGATTCCAATCGAAATTGTAATTCAAGGCGTTTCTCTTTTGCTGTCGAATTGGACGGAAACAGGACGATGAACAGTACAGTTCAAAACTCTGAGAAATTCCGGAAGATCAAGGTACTCCGGTCCCTTCGTTCTTCTTTCCGTGCTGTTCCGTGTGTTCCGGGGAGGACTTTTTTCGGGGCGTGAAACGGCCCATGGAACACACGGAATGACACGGAAAGGAAGAAGATAAAAAGAGTGTGCCTTGTGATTGTCGCAGAAACCCAGGCGGAATTTCCGCCTGAGTTTCTGCTCGAAGTGCTCCGGTCGTCCTACGGCCAGATTTCCATCTGCCAGTTCAGGGGCAGGTAGTAATTGGTGTCGGCACCGAACCATTTGTTGTAGATTTTTTCGTACTCTCCGCTGACCCACATGTCGGCCAGGGCCTTGTTCACGAAATCCCGGAAGTCGGATTCGTTTTCGGGCAGGCCCAGTCCGTAAGGTTCTGCGGAAATGAAATCGCCGGCAATGATGAACTCATCGGCATTGGGAGCGCTGTTTTTGAGGCCGAGCAGAATGGTGGAGTCCGTGGTTACGGCTGCGACCTTCCCCTGCTGCAGTGCCAGGAATGCCTGGGGGTATCCTTCAAAGGACAGGACACGGCAGTCGGGCTGGGCTTCCTTGATGTTTTTTTCGGAGGTGGATCCTTTGGAGGTCCCGACCTTTTTGCCGGCCAGGTCGGCTACGGAGGTGATGCCGGAGTCCTTCTTGACCAGGATTTTCTGTCCGTCCATGAAGTAGGTGATGGAGAAGTCGATGGTATCTTCCCTGGCGAACTTGTGGGTCATTGTGGCGGCCGCGATGTCCACTGAGCCCTGGGAGAGCATGGGGATGCGGGTGGCCGAGGTGACCGGTTTCAGCTCCAGTTTCACGCCGAGCTTGTCTGCGATGTACCGGCAGATGTCCACATCCATGCCCACCAGCTGATTGGTGTCCTGATCAACGAAGCCGAACGGCACCACGGCGTCCTTGACCCCTGCAATGAGGGTGCCCCGTTCCTTGATGTCTTCGAGTTTGTTTGCATGGGCGGTCATGGCTCCGGCAAGAAAGAGCATGACGAACACGAGAATCGCTGTTTTTGTCCAAGATCTGCTCACTGAATCCTCCTGGTCGGGTGTTAGGGGTTTGAAAGGAAAAAAACCTAGAGAATTTCTTTCAGAAAAGCTTTGGTGCGATCATGCTGGGGATTGGTGAAGAAGTGTTCCGGGGTGCCGGTTTCCATGACTTCTCCATGGTCCATGAAAATGACCCGGTCGGCCACTTCCCGGGCAAACCCCATTTCGTGGGTCACGCAGAGCATGGTCATCCCTTCCCGGGCCAGGTCCTTCATGACGTTTAAGACCTCGTTGATCATTTCCGGGTCCAGGGCCGAAGTGGGTTCGTCGAAAAGCATGACCTTGGGCTGCATGGCCAATGCCCGGGCGATGGCCACGCGCTGCTGCTGGCCTCCGGAAAGCTCGATGGGGTATTTATGAGCCTGGTTGCCGATGCCGACCCGGTCCAGGAGCTCCAGGGCCAGGGTCTCGGCTTTGTCTTTGGGAACGTTCTTGACCTTTGTCGGGGCCAGGGTGACGTTTTTGAGGACGCTCAGGTGGGGATAGAGGTTGAACTGCTGAAAGACGATTCCGATTTCGGAGCGGAGCCGGTTCAGGTTGTCGCCCGCTGTGATGTCCGAACCCTCGATGAGAATCTGGCCCTTGTCGATCTCTTCCAGCCGATTCACGCACCGGACAAAGGTGGATTTTCCGGAGCCGCTTGGCCCGCAGATGACCACCACTTCTCCTTTTTCGACATTTTCGTTGATTGATTTGAGGACATGGAAGTCCCCATACCATTTGTCCACGTTGTGGAATTCGATCATGGCCATAAGATGTTCCTGAATCTCGAGAGTAGGATGTTGGAAGAAATCGGGGCCGGAAAAAGCGAGGATGTCTCTCTTCGGCATTCCTGGCCGGATATGTCGACTTGTCTGAAAATGAAGGAAAAAGAGGTATGCGATAATGCGTTTTTTGTCAAATACCTCTCCGATTCGAGTCCCGCTGGTGTGTCCCGGTATCCCTTGTCCGGGGCTTCCGGTATGGGAAGAACAAGCCTTTGATTTCGGATTTGAAATACAAATACCGTGCCGCTTTCAGTCCCTCCCGGGAACAGGAGGTTTGATGCTCTGGATCGGGACGGAAATACGACAAAAACGCCAATCCGGCAGAAAAGATCGACAATTTTGTTTTTCCAGGTCCGTATCCGGGACCGGTTCAGGGCCGGTCCCGGATACGGGTACGATGCGGGGAAGGTTGTTCGTTAGTCTTGTTCCGGGGAGATCGTCTCCAGCGTTTCGGCCAGAGCAGTGCAGAAGCTCTCCAGTTCCTGCTCCGAAATGGTCAGGGGGGGGAGCAGGCGCAGAACCGTGTTCTGGGTCAGGTTCAGGATGAACCCCCGGGACAGAAGTGCGCTCCAGATCTCCTGCCCGGGAAAGGTCAACTCGATGCCGACCATGAGCCCTGCTCCGCGAATGGTTGCGATTCTGTCCGGAAACCGTTCCTTAATCCGGTTCAGGGTAGTTTCGAGAAATGCGCCCCGGGCTGCAGCCTGTTCGGGAATCCGATCCCGTTCCATGATCTCGAGAACCCTGGTGCCCACGGCGCTGACCAGGGGGGTGCCCCCGAATGTGGTGCCGTGCGTTCCCGGTCCGAGGGCCCGGGCCACTTCGTCGGACATGACGATGGCTCCGGCCGGAAGTCCGTTGGCCAACCCCTTGGCCGACGTCATGATGTCCGGAACGATGTCGGCGTGCTGGTGGGCCCACATACGACCGGTTCTGCCCATTCCGGTCTGGATCTCATCAACGATGAGCAGTATGTCGTTGTCGCTGCATAGTTTTCTGACGTGCTGCAGGTATTCGCGGGAAAGGGGGCGAACCCCTCCTTCTCCCTGGATCGGTTCCAGGAGAACGGCCGCGGTCCGGGAGGTGATCGCCTGTTCCAGGGCGGCCGGGTCGTTGAAAGGAACAATGGTGAACCCTTCGGGCAACGGGGCGAAGCCGTCCTTGATCTTGTCCTGGCCCGTGGCGGTCAGAGTGGCCAGAGTCCGGCCGTGAAACGACCCTTCCAGAGTGATGATCTCGAACGCCTCCCGGTTTCTGATCCGCTGCATGTACCGACGAGCCGTCTTAATGGCTCCTTCATTGGCCTCAGCCCCGGAGTTGCAGAAAAAAACCTTGTCCAGGCTGCAGGTGGCCAGGAGCTTTTCGGCGAATAGGACCTGCTCCTGCTGGAAAAAGAGATTGGAGACGTGTAGCAGGGAACCGGCCTGTTCGGTCAGGGTCCGGACCAGCTCCGGGTGGCTGTGTCCCAGGTTGCAGACTGCGATCCCGGCCAGTAAATCGAGATACTTTTTTCCGTCCAGGTCGGTGATGGTGGTGCCGCTGGCCGTGGCTGCGGCGATGGGGTATCTGCCATAGGTGGGACACAAAGAGGCCTGGTCCCGCTGTTTCAATGTTTCAAAATCCATGAGATTCTCCTTGTCTTGGGAGGGCAGTTTCGGGAAATGGACAGGGTTGGTCAATGTTTTCCGGTATGACCGAATCCGCCGGCACCGCGGTCGGTTTCGGAGAGTTGCCGGACAGGGACGATGTTCGCCCGGCAGACCGGAGCAAAGATCAGCTGGGCGATGCGTTGTCCCCGGCGAATGGTCCGGGGTTCGGATGACGTGTTCAGGAGAGACACGATGAGTTCCCCCCGGTAGTCCGGATCAATGACCCCCACTCCCTGGCTGACGGTCACTCCTTCTTTAGCCCCCAGGCCGCTGCGGGAGTAGATGAATCCGGCGATTCCGGGAGTTCTGATGTCCATGGCCACGCCGGCGGGAAAGGCGTGACGCCGGCCCGGGGCGAGGGTGATTTCCCGTTCTTCGATGCAGGCCCGCAGGTCGATGCCTGCGGAGCCGGCCGTGGCGTATCCGAACTGCTCGGGCGGGCAGAGCGCAGAGAGAAATCGGAAATGGACGTCGATGGCGGAATTCGAATATGTATCGTTCATGACTTTTCCTGTTTGAGATGTTTCCGTTCGGCAAGAGTGTTGCCTTTTCGGGTTCAGTCCGGCAAATTCCCATGCAAGACCGAACTCAGCCGACCACCCTAGTTTTTTTAGACACGGAGTACAATATGCAACCTTTACAGGTATACAGCGTCATCCCCAGACTTCCCGAGTCCCTGAATCCGTTGTGGGATCTCGCGTACAATTTCTGGTTTTCCTGGAACCATGAGATTACGGAGATCTTTTCCCAGATGGATTTTGCCCTGTGGGAACGCAGCAGGCACAACCCGGTCTGGTTCCTGAACCATCTTCCCCAGGAACGGTTGGAGGCGCTGGCCCAGGACCCGTTTTTTCTGGACCGTGTTCAGGCCGTGCTGGAAAGTCTGCAGAACTATCACCGGAAATCGGCTTCTCCTCTTCATATCGGCGAGGAAAACGGAAACGGTGTGGTTGCCTATTTCAGCGCCGAGTACGGTGTGGCCCTCAGTCTGCCGGTCTATTCGGGCGGACTGGGTATTCTGGCCGGCGATCATCTCAAGTCGGCCAGTGACCTGAATCTGCCCCTGGTCGCTGTGGGGCTCTGCTATCAGCGCGGGTATTTTCGTCAGAACCTGACCCGGGACGGCTGGCAGCAGGAGCGCTATCCGACCAACGACTTTGAACAGCTCCCCCTGACCCTGATCCGGGACGACGGGGGAAGCCCGCTGACCATCTCGCTGCAACTGCAGGGGCGGACGCTGTATGCCCGGGTCTGGCGGGCCCTGGTCGGCAGGATCTCTCTGTTCCTGCTGGATACCAACATTGCGGAGAATCCGGCCGATTTTCGGGAGATCACGGCCCAGCTTTACGGGGGCGGCCTGGAGATGCGGCTGCGCCAGGAGTTTCTGCTCGGCATCGGCGGTGTCAAGGCGCTGCACGCCATGGGGATCGAGCCCAAGGTGGTGCACATGAACGAGGGGCACTCCGCCTTTGCCGGTCTGGAACGGATTCGTGTCTTTATGAAGCATTACGGGCTTTCCTTTGAAGCGGCCATGGAGCTGGTGGCCTCGAGTTCCGTGTTTACCACCCACACCCCGGTTCCGGCCGGAAACGACCGCTTTTCTCCATCCCTGATGGAGGCCTATTTTGTGGAATACGCCCGGGAGCTCGGGCTGGCCTTCAAGGTCTTTCTGGCCCTGGGCCGGGAGGATCCCAGGGATGAGGCGGAGCAGTTCTGCATGACCGTGCTCGCCCTGCGTCTCTCCCGGTTCAACAACGGGGTCAGCAAGCTGCACGGCAGGGTGTCCCGGGATATGTGGAAACGGGTCTGGCCCCAGTATCCTGTGGAGGATGTGCCCATCGAGGCCATCACCAACGGCATTCATGTCCCGACCTGGGTGGCTCCGGATATGGCCTATCTCTTTGACCGCTATCTGGGTGGAAACTGGCGGGAGGATCCGGACTGCGAACGGGTCGGGGAAAAATACAAATCCATCCCCGAGGTGGAGTTGTGGCGAACCCATGAGCGGCTCCGGGAGCGTCTGGTCGGATTCGTCCGGGCCCGGCTTCGGGAGCAGATCATGGCCCGCGGGGGACGGAACTGGGAATTGCAGGTGGCCGACGATGTCCTTAACCCCCAGGCCCTGACCATCGGCTTTGCCCGGCGTTTTGCCACCTACAAGCGGGCCTACCTGCTGCTGCGGGAAAAGGATCGCCTGCTCGAGATTCTGGGCAACTCCCAGCGTCCGGTGCAGTTCATCTTTGCCGGCAAGGCCCATCCCCAGGACAACGAGGGCAAGAAGCTCATCCAGAAACTGGTGGAGCTGTGTCAGAGTGAGGCCGGCCGGTACAGTGCGGTGTTCATCGAGGACTACGATATGGAGATCGCCAG
>Ga0102940_1000839_pt1 | contig 20645 bp, 23 predicted proteins | sample SalPonR2_C_D1_MG_FD_78215 | JGI IMG/M metagenome (GOLD analysis project Ga0102940, IMG submission 78215) | Salt pond soil microbial communities from South San Francisco under conditions of wetland restoration - Salt Pond MetaG R2_C_D1_MG | ecosystem: Environmental > Aquatic > Marine > Intertidal... | reverse complement strand
GCGGTATTCGCGCAATCGCCCGCGGGCCTCGCCCGTGGCCAGCCAGACACACTTGGGCGCATCGAGACCGGCTTCGGCCTGGGCACGCCGATGGGACCACCAAAGAAAGGCGATCACCGCGACGAGAATGGCAAGCATCAGCGTCATGTCATTGCGCCTCCGGCATCATGGCGAGGTCGGTCGGCCCCGGGTCATGTCCGGCAGCGGTCAGCATGGCGTGGACCTGGCCGCGATGGTGGGCCTGATGGTTGAACATATGCATCACGCAGAGCGCAACCGGCCGGCGCATCTCGGCCTGCACTGCCCCCGAAAACCACGTCAGCTCGCCCACCAGGTCGATGGCGTCCAGCGCAAGCGCCCATTCCCGGATGCGCCCGTCCACCAGGAACCGCATCCGCGCCCATTCGCGCGCGTCGGGCGCCAGGCCCGGGCTGTCGGCGAGCGTAATCCCGGGTCCGTCACGCCCGTCCAGCCGCGACATCCACATCAGGTCCGCCCAGAGCAGGTGATTGAGCGTGCCGAGGATCGACCCGAAGAAGGCGCCGCGCCCGGCGGTCAGGTCATCGGCGGACATCTGTTCCACCACCTCGGTGACGGCCTTGTTCTGCCACCGGTTGTAGCGTGCCATGATACGGCAATAGTCAGGCGTGATCATCACCTGTGCGAGTCCTCGTGCAGGGGCCGAAATGACCCAACTGCCCTGAAAACTGGCAGAGCGGCGGCCCAGCGGCAAGCCCCAGCCGCCGTGCCGGGCTTTGCCCCTTGCTTGACGCCTGCGTGGAAACTAGCGTCTGCGAACTTGACTCAATGGGAGACCGGAATGTCCGTCAAAACATACCTCTGCGCGGCCTCCGCCGCTGCCATCGCCACCGCCGCCTCGGCCCAGGACCCCGACCTTCTTGTGTTCGACTGGTCCGGTTACGAGGAGGAAGGGTTTTACCAGGACTACATCGACACCTACGGGACAGCCCCCGAATTCGCCTTTTTCGGCGAAGAGGAAGAAGCCTTTCAGAAACTGCGCTCGGGGTTTCGCGCCGACGTTTCGCGGCCATGCCCGCATTCGGTGCAGAAATGGCGTGACGCCGGCCTGATCGAGCCATGGGATATCAGCGAGATCCCGACGTATGCCACCGTGGCCGCTGAATTCCGCAACGATCCCGTCTTCACCGATGGCGACGACGTCTACTTCATTCCCGCCGACCAGGGCGCCACGGCGCTGCTCTACAACACCGAGGAGGTAGGCGCCGAGGACGCAGAAAGCCTGCAGATTTTCACCGATCCCGCCTATGCCGGGCGCACTTCGCTGCCCGACAACGTGGATGACAGTTTCGCGCTGGCCTACCTTGCGACCGGCACCACGGACTGGACCGAGGCCACGCAGGCGGATTTCGAGCGCGCCGCGGACTGGCTCCGAGAGGCCCATGCCAACGTCCGCACCTACTGGACCGACGGCGCCGAACTGAACCAGTTGATGGCCACCGGCGAAGTTACCGTGGCCTGGTCCTGGAACGAAAGCTTCGTCGGCCTGGCCGACGAGGGCCACCCGGTCTCCTTCAACCGCGAGGCCGAGGAAGGCTCCTCGCAGTGGTTCTGCGGCTTCGTGAACCTGGTCGACGGTCCCGGATCGGAAGAGCAGGCGCATGACTTCGTCGAGGCATGGCTGCAACCGTCGTCGGCCCAGTACATGGTCAGCGAATGGGGCTATGCCCACGCAAACACCGACGCCATGGCCAGCTTTGACGCGGACACGCTGGAGGCTGTCGGCATGGGTCAGCCCGACGCGCCGGTGCTGGCCCAGCGGCCGATGGATATCGCGCTGCGCGAGCAGATGATCGAGACTTTCGAACGGATCAAGGCCGGATTCTGAAACCCGTGAATGCCGGATGAAGGGGCGGTCCTTCGGGGCCGCCCTTTTTGTCTGCCCCTCAAGGGCTAGACTACTGTATCAAAGGAGATGACGCATGCCCTTGATTGACATCCTGATTGCCCTCCTCACGATCGTCTTCGGCAGCTTCGGCTTGCTGGCCCCGCGCTACACCGCCGGCGCGCTCGACATGGCACCGACCCACAGCACCATGGGCCTGAGCGAACTGCGCGCGGGGTCCGGCGGGCTTTTCGTGGCGCTGGGGCTTTGGTGCCTTGTTGCCGGGGCGCCGGCCTACTTCGCGCTCGGGATCGCCTACCTGGGCGCCGGGGCGGGCCGGGCGCTGTCGATCCTCATGGACCGTCCACCGTTGAAAAAGGTGCTGATCTTTCTGGCATTCGAATGGCCTCCCGCGGCCTGGCTGCTCTGGGCACACTGGCCCTGATCGCCCTTGAAATCGCCGACCACCGAGCGCATATTCGTGGCGTCCTTCGGGACTATGGACATAAACGCGCTCGTAATAAGCGGATCGGACCCGGGGGCGGTACCCGGCGGCTCCACCAGATACCCTCGTTGGGGGACCATGGGGCCGAAACAGGATCGACGAACGTCTAAAGGGGTTAGCTTTGTCCCGGTGAGATACCACCGTTATCGGTTCACCAAAGCATAATTGCCAACGACAATCGTGCTCCGGTCGCCGTTGCCGCCTAAGCGGTAACGAGACCGAAACTTCAAGCCCAGCCCTCTAGCAAGGTCTGGCGGGGTTCGCAGGCACCTGGCAACAGAAGCCTGCACTTTCCCTTCTCTTCCCTGTCGGCCAAACTGGTTGGATGAAAGCCTCGCTCGTTTCCCTGTTCCTGTGCCTCGCACAGCCGCTATCGGCCTGCGAAACCGCGCTAATGCTGACCATGGATGTCTCCAATTCCATCGACGTGGCCGAATACCGGCTCCAGGTCGACGGGCTGGCCGATGCCCTGCTCGACCGCGAGGTCATGGACGTGATCGTCCGGGGCCAATCCGCGCTGGCCGTGATGCAATGGTCCGGCGAAGGCCGACAGGCGGTATCGATCCCCTGGACCCGGCTGCGCAGTCGGACCGATGTTCGCGCCTTCGCCGCCCAAGCCCGGGCCATGCCGCGGGCTTTCGTGCTGTCGGACACCGCCCCCGGCGAGGCCCTGACCTTTGCCCTGCGCCAGTTCGACAGCGCCCCGCTTTGCGAGCGCCGCGTCATCGACGTCTCGGGCGATGGCACGCCCAACGCTGGCGGCGACACCCGACCCGCCGTGCGCGCCGCAGAACGCGCCGGGGTCACGATAAACGGCATCGCCATCGAGAGCATGGGGCTGGCAATCACGAATTTCTACCGGGGCGCCGTCATCACCCGCGACGGCTTCGTCATCACCGCGCGGCGGCACCGCGATTATCCCCGCGCCATCCGCGAGAAACTGTTGCGCGAACTCAGCCGCATCCTTGGCTAGAGCGGCAACGCCACGGTCGACTTGATCTCTTCCATGGATAAGAGCGCGGTGACGTTGTGCACCCGCACCTCGGAAATCAGCGCCTGGTAGAAGGCGTCGTAGGCGCGGGCGTTCTTCACACGCACCTTCAGGATATAGTCGATGTCGCCCGCCAGCCGGTGCGCCTCTTGCACCTCGGGGCGGTCCCGCAGGGCCTGGAGGAATTTCGCCTGCCAATCGGCCTCGTGTTCACTGGTCCGGATCAGGACGAAGAAGCAGGCCTCGAAGCCCAGGGCCTCGGCATCGAGCAGCACAGTCTGCTGGCCGATGATCCCGGCCTCGCGCATCTTGCGAATCCGGTTCCAGACGGGCGTCTTGGACGACCCCACTTGGCGGGCGATCTCGTCCAGCGACTGGCCGGCGTCGCGTTGCAGCTCTTCAAGGATCTTCCGATCGAGCGCATCTATCCGGACCGGCATTTCACCCCCCTTCTCGAATATGAACGTCTGTTTTCAATTTTGGCCTACATGAAACAAATGGTCCTTTTTGGCAAGACTATCTCAAATATCTTGGAAAAATTTTCTATCCTGCCGGCAGAAACCGGAGGCAACGATGCAGCATTTCCCCATCTTCCTGAACCTGGACGGCCGCCGCGTTGTTCTGTCCGGCGGCGGCGAGGTGGCGCTCGCCAAGCTGCGCCTGCTGCTCAAGACGACAGCACGGATCACCGTTTTCGCGGCGGCCCCGGCGCCCGAAATCGAGGATTGGGCGGCGCGCGGCCTGCTGACCCTTCACCGCCGCGCGATGCTGCCCGGTGATGCGCTGTGCGCCGCCCTTGTTTATGCGGCCGACGAGGAGGCCGCGCTGGACGCGCAGACCGCCCGCATCGGCCGCGCCGAGGGGGCGCTGGTCAATATCGTGGACAACCTGGCCGACAGCGCCTTCATCACCCCCGCCATCGTCGATCGTGACCCTGTCACCGTTGCCATCGGCACCGAGGGGGCGGCCCCTGTACTGGCCCGCCGGATCAAGGCGGATCTCGAGGCGCGCCTGCCCGCGACGCTTGGCTCTCTCGCCCGCATCGGCAAGGGCTTTCGCAAGATGGCCGAGAATCTGCCCTTCGGCCGCGCGCGGCGCGCTTTCTGGGCCGACTACTATTTCAACGCCGGCCCGCGCGCGATGGATCAGGGCGGTGAATCGGCAGCGGGATCGGCGCTGGACGATCTGCTGGCACGGCACCTGTCGGGCGATCCAGCGCGGGGCCGTGTGGATTTCGTCGGCGCCGGGCCGGGCGACCCCGAGCTTCTGACGCTCAAGGCGCGCAAGGCGCTGGATGCCGCCGACGTGGTGATCCACGATCGGCTGGTCGGCCCCGGCGTGCTGGAACTGGCCCGGCGCGAGGCGCAGATGATCGACGCAGGCAAACATGGTTTTGGCCAGGCCATGGGGCAGGATGACATCAACGCCCTGATCGTGGCCCATGCCCGGGCCGGGGCGCATGTCGTGCGGCTCAAGGGCGGCGATCCGACGGTTTTCGGCCGTCTGGACGAGGAAATCGAGGCAGTCACTGCCCATCAACTGCCCCATGCCATCATTCCAGGCATCACCGCCGCAGCCGCAGCCAGTGCCAGCCTGGGCCGATCCCTGACCAAGCGCGGTCGCAACAGCCAGGTCCGATTCCTGACCGGCCATGACACCAAGGGCTTCGCCGATCATGATTGGCGCGCGCTGGCCGTCCCGGGCGCCGTTGCGGCGATCTACATGGGAAAGCGCGCTGCGCGCTTCATCCAGGGCCGCTTGCTGATGCACGGGGGCGCGGCCGACACGCCGGTGACAGTGGTCGAGAACGCGTCATGCCCCGGTCAGCGCACGCTTGAAACAACGCTGGGCCGGATGGAACCGGACATGAAGCAGGCCGCGCTGAACGGTCCAGCGTTGACCTTCATCGGGCTGGCGCCGCACCGCGCGCAGGCCGCCCTGCCCGACACCCCCCAGGCACAGGAGACGTTCTGACATGCCCCGCCCCTTTACCCCCAAGGTCGTGACCGCGAACCGACTGCTGGAAGGCGACGCGGTCTGGCGGACCGAAACCGGAGAGTGGTCGCCGGACCTGGCAAAGGCCGAACTGATCGAAGACGCCGCCACGGCCGAACTGCGCCTGCTGGAGGCGGCCGCCGAGGCGCACCTCGTCGTGGGCGCCTACCTGGCCGACGCCACCGCGGGCAAGCGCGGTCTTGTCCCCGCCCATTTCCGCGAAGCGTTCCGCACGCGCGGGCCGTCCAACTACACCCACGGCAAACAGGAAAAGGCGTAATGTATCACTATAACACCTTCGACGAAGCCTTTGTTCAAAAACGCGTTTCCCAGTTTCGCGCCCAGGTGGAACGCCGTATCGACGGGTCGCTTACGGAGGAGGAATTCAAGCCGCTGCGCCTGATGAACGGGCTCTACCTGCAACTGCATGCCTACATGCTTCGCATCGCCATCCCCTATGGCACGCTCAACAGCACACAGATGCGGCAACTGGCCCATATCGCCGACCGTTGGGACAAGGGGTATGGTCACTTCACCACGCGGCAGAACATCCAGTTCAACTGGCCGAAACTGCGCGACGTGCCCGACATTCTTGAGGCGCTGGCCGATGTCGGCATGCACGCCATCCAGACCAGCGGCAACACGATCCGCAATGTCACCGCCGACCATTTCGCCGGGGCCGCGGCGGATGAAATCGCCGACCCCCGCCCGGTTGCCGAACTTCTTCGGCAATGGTCCACGGATCACCCTCAGTTCCAGTTCCTGCCACGCAAGTTCAAGATCGCGGTATCGGGGAGCGGCCATGACCGCGCCGTCACTCGCGCGCACGACATCGGACTGGAGACCGTCGAGCGGGACAACGAGATCGGTTATCGGGTGATCGTCGGCGGTGGTTTGGGCCGGACGCCGATGATCGGCAAGGTCCTGCGCGAGTTCCTGCCGCAAGAGGACCTTTTGCCCTACACCGAGGCCGTGGTCAGCACCTGGAACCTGCTGGGACGGCGCGACAACAAGTACAAGTCGCGGATCAAGATCACCGTGCATGAACATGGCATCGAAGAGATCAGCCGCCTTGTGGAAGAAGAATTCGAACATATAAGGCCCGGTTTTGGCGGTCCGAATTGGCAATTATTATCACAAATCGAACATAGCTTTGCTAGGCCCAACCTAGAGACCAGACCTGCCAAGGCTCATGAAAGGGCCTGTGCCGGCGACAGGGTCTACCGCGCCTGGGCGGATACTAACCTGACCGCGCACTGGCGGCCCGACCATGTCATCGTCACGGTCTCGCTCAAGAAACAGGGGGCAACGCCGGGCGACGCGACGGCCGACCAGATGCGCGTGCTGGCCGATCTTGCGGAACGCTACGGCCATGACGAATTGCGCGTCAGCCATGAACAGAACGTCATCCTGCCGCATGTCGCCAAAGCCGACCTGCCCGCGGTCCATGCGGCTTTGAAACAGGCGGAGCTGGCCACGCCCAACGTCGGGCTCGTCTCGGATATCATCGCCTGCCCCGGCATGGATTACTGCGCCCTGGCCACGGCCCGGTCGATCCCCATCGCGCAGCAGATCGCCACGCGGTTCGACGAACTCAAGGTCGAACACGATGTCGGCCCGCTCAAGATCAAGATCTCTGGCTGCATCAATGCCTGCGGCCATCACCACGTGGGCCACATCGGCATCCTGGGCCTCGATCGCGCAGGAATGGAGAGTTACCAGGTCACGCTTGGCGGCGACCACACGGAAACGGCGGCGATCGGTGAACGCGCCGGGCCGGGCTTTTCGGCCGACGAGATCATCCCGGCCATCGAACGGCTGGTGCTGGGATACCTCGACCTGCGCGCCGGCCCCGACGAGACCTTCCTGCAGGCCTACCGCCGCCTTGGTCCGGCCCCTTTCAAGGCGCTCCTCTATCCCAAGGATGGCGCCGATGCCACTTGAGGACCGCGCCGCAACCCTGAACCGGCGCTTTCGCAACCAGTCCGCCACGTCCGTCATGGACCATGCGCTGACCCGGCTGGGCCACATCGCGCTGGTCAGTTCCTTTGGCGCGGAATCCGTCGTGCTCCTGCACATGGCGGCGGTGATCGACCGAAACGTACCGGTGCTGTTCATCGACACCGAGATGCTGTTCGCGGAAACGCTTGTATACCAGCAGGACGTGGCCGAACGGCTGCGGCTGCAAAACGTTCGCGTGATCCGCGCCGACCGCGCCCGCCTGTTCGAGGCCGACACCGAGAACCTGCTGCACCTGCACGATCCCGACGCCTGCTGCGCCCTGCGCAAGACCGAGCCGTTGCAGGACGCGCTGCGCGGTTTCGACGGCTGGATTACCGGGCGCAAACGCTACCAGGGCGGGAAACGTGCGGCGCTGGATTTCTTCGAGGTCGACCGCCCCGCGGATGCGGTGCCGCGGATCAAGGTGAACCCGCTGGCCCATTGGACCACCGCCGACCTGCGCGATTACATGGCCGAGAATCGGCTACCGCGCCATCCGCTGGTGTCGAAGGGCTATCCGTCCATCGGCTGCGCCCCCTGCACCCATCCCGTCGCCCCGGGCGAGAATGCGCGCGCGGGCCGCTGGAAGGGTCAGGACAAGGATGAATGCGGCATCCATTTCGTGGATGGCAAACCGGTCCGCTCTGCGGCCGGGTGAATGGAAAGGACCATGAGCGTGATCGTGACAGACGCGGGCTTTGCGCCCGACGACCGGACCGGCAGCTTCGTGCCGCTGGCGGACTGGTCCGCCAATGATTGCACCGTCGGGCTGGACCTGCCCCCCGACACCGACCCGGCCCGGTTGGCCGACCTGCTGGCCGCCCCGGTGATCCGCATCGCCTTTCCCGGCTTCTCGGACGGGCGCGGCTTCACCCTGGCCGTCCGGCTGCGACGACTGGGCTACGCCGGCCGGTTGCGCGCAGCGGGCCATGTCATTGCCGACCAGTACGCCATGGCGCGGCGATCCGGTTTCGACGAGGTGGAAATCGACGCCGACCTGGCCGCGCGCCAACCCGAGGAACAGTGGCTGGCCCGCGCCGATTGGCGCGCCCATGACTACCAGGCGCGGCTGCGCACCGCGATGTCGTGAAAACCGGTGTCCCTGGCACACCTTTAAATGACACAGATCAACGACTAGAAGGGAGAGGGGCATGGATACATGCCTCGATGCAAGAATGACAGAGATGACACCCGTGACCGAAGCTGCCACCCTCAAGGCCACCCGCGACCTTCCCGACGCCCAGACGGTGAAGGAGGTGCGCCACTACACCGACCGCCTGTTTTCCTTCAAGGTGACGCGGCCGCAATCCTTGCGTTTTCGCTCGGGAGAATTCGTGATGATCGGCCTGATGGGCGATCCGGACCCGGAGACGGGCAAACAGAAACCGCTGCTGCGCGCCTATTCCATCGCCTCGCCGTCCTGGGATGACGAGCTGGAGTTCTACTCGATCAAGGTGCCCGACGGGCCGCTGACCAGCAAGTTGCAGCACATCGAACCGGGCGACCGGATCATCCTGCGCCCCAAGCCCGTGGGCACGCTGGTCCATGACGCGCTGCTGCCGGGCAAGCGCATCTGGTTCTTTGCCACCGGCACGGGCTTTGCGCCCTTCGCCTCGCTGCTGCGCGATCCGCAGACCTACGAAGATTACGACCAGGTCTTCATCACCCATACCTGCCGGGAAGCGGGTGAGCTGACCTATGGGGCGGAATTGATCGAGAGCATTCGCAAGGACGAGTTGCTGGCCGAACTGATGGGCGCGGACTTCGCCGACAAGATCCACTATTATCCCACGACCACCCGCGAGGACAGCCCCCGGATGGGCCGCATCACCGACCTGATGCGCTCGGGCGCGGCCTTTGACGAACTGGGTGTGCCGCCGCTTTCGCCCGAAACCGACCGGGCGATGATCTGCGGCAACCTTGACTTCAACCTAGAGCTCAAGGCGATGCTCGAGGACTACGGGCTGGAAGAGGGCGCCAATTCCAAGCCGGCCCATTACGTGGTGGAAAAGGCCTTTCTCGACTGACCGGCGGCCGTCCCCTTAGGGCCGGCGTGCCGTCCAGTCGCTTGACCGCTCGAAAAGCGGCCGGAAATAGGCCGTGAGCCGCGGGTCAAGGCCTCCGCCCGCCCAGGGCGCAATGCCATGCACGGCCAAGCGGTGGACCAGCACCGCGTCGCCCGGGCGCAGCGGAACCGGCACCTTGGCACAGCGCTCGAAAACCTCTGCGCGGGCGGCCTTGTAGGCCTCGGTCACGTCGTCGCCAAGTTCGGCCCCGGCAAGGGCTCTGCGAATGATCTCGTGGCTGCCTTCCCAGACGACCAGCGGGCTGTCCTCGACATCCGTCAGGCCGATCCCCAGGACGAAGGCATGTGGTTCGCGCAGGACGCGCCGCCCGTCCTGAAGGTGCAACCCGTCCACATGGGCCCCGCAGCGGATGCGGCGAAAGCGGTGGGCGGCCTCGCTTTCGGAGTCGTCGCGCCCGGGATAACCGGGATAGATCGCCGAAAGCTGCGCCCGGTGCCAGCGCCCGGGCCAGATGCCGCGAAGGTCCCGCGGCATCGGCACGCCGCCAAGGCCGCCATCGGGATCGTTCGCAAGGGCCTCGACGCCGACGAACCAGGTGCCGCCATGGCGCAACCAGCGATCGCGCAGCGCCTGGTCATCGAGCGCGATCTCGGCCACCGACCGGGCCGCATCCGCCCAGGCCCGCAGACCCGGCACCGCGCGCAGGACCTTGTATCCCCGTCCATCCACCATCACAGGCCCTGAAGCAGCATGTTGAGCGCCACCACCATGAGGAAAGCCCCGAAGACCCGCTTGAGCGGTTTCGGGTCCAGCCGGTGTGCCAGAGCTGCCCCCCAGGGCGCGGTGATCAGCGTCATGGCAATGACCAGCGCGAAGGCCGCCAGGTTCACCGCCCCCAGCGAGAGCGGCGGTGCCACCGCCATGTCCACCAGCAAAAAGCCCAGCACCGCCGGGACGGCGATGATCGCCCCGAAGCCGGCGGCGGTGGCCACGGCCCTGTGCACGGGCCGGCCGTAGAGCGTCATGACCGGCACGCCGAAGCTGCCGCCCCCGATCCCCATCAGAACCGACAGCAGCCCCATGAGCGGGGCCAGCAGCCATTTGACAGGCCCGGTCGGCATGGCCTGCCCGAGTTGCCAGGCGCTGCGTCCGAGCACCATGTAAAGCGCCACGGCAAGCGCCAGCCCGCCGAAGATGGCCTGCAACACCTCCGAGCGCAGTTGCGCGGCCACTGCCACGCCGATGGCGGCCCCCAGCGCAATACCCGGCCCCCAGCCGCGCAGGATATCCCAATCCACCGCGCCCTTGCGGTTGTGGCTGAGCACCGAGCGCGCCGAGGTCACGATGATCGTGGCCAGCGAGGTGGCCAGGCACATCTGCATCAGTTGCGGACTGTCATAGCCCAGCCCGGCAAAGACATGGTAGAAGGCGGGGACCAGCACGATACCGCCGCCGACGCCCAGCAGCCCAGCCAACACCCCGGCAAAGGCGCCGATGGCCAGCAGCATGGCGCCCATGCTGATCACAAGTGTCACGTCAGGCATGATCCGTCCCCCTTCCGGCCCCTCATGCCCGCCGGAGAGAGGGGCTGCAATCCCTCAGGCCGCCGCCTGCTCCATGGCCGCCAGCGCACGGTCCAGCACGTCCAGCCCGGCACCGTCTCGGTGGCCTTGTTCCGACAGCACCCGCCGCCATTGCCGCGCCCCCGGCAGGCCAGCGAAGAGCCCCAGCATGTGACGCGTGACCTGGGCCAGCTTGCCGCCCTCGGCCAGGTGAACGGCGATATGGGGGCGCATCCCCTCGACCACCGCGTGTCGATCCGGCCCCGCGGCCCCGCCAAAGATCGCACGATCGGTATCCAGCAGGATCTCGGCGGGCGTGTGATAGGCCGCGCGTCCGATCATTACCCCGTCGATTCCGCGCGCCAAGTGATCCTGCGCTGCCGCAAGCGAGGCAATGCCACCGTTCAACGAGAGGTGAAGATCGGGAAATTCCGTCTTCATCCGGTGGACCAGATCGTGGTCAAGCGGCGGAATATCGCGGTTCTCCTTGGGGGAAAGCCCTTGCAACCAGGCCTTGCGCGCATGGATCGCGACCCGCCGCACCCCCGCGGCCCGGATCCTTTCCAGAAAGTCCGGCAGCACCTCGTCGGGGTCCTGGTCATCCACGCCGATGCGGCATTTCACCGTCACCTCGGCGGGCTGGGCGGCGATCATCGCGGCACAGCACTCGGCCACCAGCGCCGGGCGCTCCATGAGCACCGCGCCGAAGAAGCCGGATTTGACCCGGTCGCTGGGGCAGCCGACATTCAGGTTGATCTCGCGGTAGCCCTCGTCCGCGCCCATGCGCGCGGCCTGTGCCAGTTCCGCGGGGTCCGAGCCCCCCAGTTGCAGCGCCACGGGCTGTTCGGCCGGGTCGAAACGCAGCAGATGCCGCGCCCCGCCACGAACCAGCGCGGGGGCGGTGACCATTTCGGTATAAAGCAGCGTCTCACGCGACATGAGCCGATGAAAGAACCGGCAGTGCCGGTCGGTCCAGTCCATCATCGGGGCCACCGACAATCTAGCGTGTTGACTTATATTCATATTCATATCTTCAACCTGTCGGCGGCGCCCGCCGCTGCGCTGGACCACGCCCCAATATCCCCGATAGGTGCCCCTCGACGACGACACCTGGCATACCCGACGCAAACAAGAATGGCCCCGATCATCACACGCCGCCGGTGCATCCCGGGTCAGGCTCGGACGACAGGACCGCGAGGCGAGCGAGACGCTCCTTTGTCGCCCCTGTCCGGCACCATATAACCGATATGTACGCGGTAGCGAAACCGCCCCGGCGGAGCAAGGCTGCCGAACTGACCACGCGCAAGCGCGATCTGGGCACAGGACGGATCGGTCGCGTCCACCGCAGCGCAACCATGAGGATTTATAAAACAGGTCAACTCGGTCCCCCCGCGGACGTGGCACCTTTCCAACGTTTCCAAACCGCCCTGTCATGGTATCGGCCGGGGCGCGGGTTTCGTCTCGGGCGCGCGCCGCTCGCGGCGTCATGGTGAAAGCCGATAACGGGAAACGTCATCGACACGGCGCAGCCATTTGCACCGCCGCAAGGCGGCAGCACACGCTACCTGTCCGATCTTGCAAGACTCGCCGATGATCCCAAGCCTGACACTCTGGTGATCGAAGCCCTCTCAAGCGGCCTTGCGCTCAAGGGCAAAACGAGGATCTCTTGCAGCCCGCCGCCGGGGGCACGCATTTGCATGCTGTCAAATCGCAACCTGGTGCGGCCGCGTGATCCGGATGGCGGCTTCCGTTTTCCTTTCCTCTCCAGGATCACGGTGAACGTGCCCATTCATCAATCGGCACGCTTTCCAGGCCGGAATAGACGGAAAGTCCCGCTCACGGGCTCTGGGCTGTCCGGTCGCTCACAAGACGCACTCCCAGGTGGGCGGGCGGCATTCCAACGGCGCAGCCACCGCGGGCCGGATCACGGATGAGGAAGGACATCGCAGCGACATGCTCTCCGCCGACGAAATAGGCCGGGCACCGCGCGGGGTCGATACCCTGCGCCGCGCCCGCATAGCAATCCTGCGTCCATTCCCAGACGCTGCCATCAAGGTCCGAGATGCCGGCGGGCGAGGTCGAAAAACTACCCTGCGGCATCAGCGCGCGGGGTGCCAGGTCTTCGGTCAGGTAGGTCGAAGCCCATGCAAGCGACGGGTCCGTGAAGATCGGGACGGCATCTTCGTGCAGCACCGGACGAGCGATCTCGCGCCACTCCGCGGCGGTGGGCAGGCGGAAGTCCATCCCGGTCTCATTGTTGATCCAACCCAGATATTCCATCGCGTCGGCATGGCTGATCCCGGTGGCCGGGGTCAAGAGCGGGTCCTGATCGGGTCGCGCGCGCAGCCGCAGCGTGCAGGCGCCCCCGTCGTGGCAGCGATTCCATTCGGCGACGGTTACTTCATGTTTCTGGACATGAAGCTGCGCACCCGTCGACAGGGTGACGGGTCCGGCTGCCATAGTCGGCAGCAGCGCAAGGTCGTGATCGGCGCCACGGCAGGTCAGCGCGGCGCCGAGAAGGGCCGCCCCCACGGCGATCAGCACAGCCGGGATCAGGGCGAACCGGGCGGTGGGCCTTGCTTTCCGGGGGGCGGTCATGGTTCTGGTCCTTTCGGGTCAGGTGGCGAAGGGACGCGGGGCGACGACCTGTTCCATCAGGTCATTGTTCCAGTCCCCCTCGACGACGAAGTGAGCGGTCCCCCCGAGCATCGCGCCGATGATCAGGTTGTGGTTCACATAGGCATAGACGCCCGGCTGCTCGAAGGTATAAAGCGCCGCAGCCGCGCTGCCGCCGCGGACGAACCACGTTTCCATCCCGGTCAGCGGCGGGTCTGTGAAGGAACTTTCCCAGACGTAGTCCCCATGCCCGCCGATCAGGTGCGGACGACTGTCCACGTTGCACGAATTGTGCACCATCAGAACGGTTTCACCGACCTTGGCCTTCAACGCGTTCTCGCCCGTCAGGGCCCCTACCGCGCCGTTGAACACCTGGTGCGTCGGAACCAGCCCGCGCATGGCCTCAAGGCTGTCGGCATAGTCGTCGCCGGCGGCGTCATAGGTCTTGTAATCGCCGTTCTCGTCCATCGGCAGGTAGTAGTCCTGTTCCCCGAAATAGGCGATGCTGTCATAGCGCAGCGGGTTGCCCTGGGCATCCTTCAGACCGTCGCGCGGCAGCACCATGATGGCACCGTTCATGCCGTGGGTGACGTGATAGGGGATCATGGCCCCGCCAGGCGCGCAGTGATAGGTAAAGCAGCCGGGCTTGGTCGCCTTCCAGCGCAGCACGGCCTCCTCGCCGGGGTAGACATGGGTCAGCCCGCCGCCGCCAAGGGCACCCGTGGAGGCGTGGAAGTCGATATTGTGCTCCATCATGCTGTCATGCGGGTTGCGCAGGGTCAGCTCGACCATGTCGCCTTCGTGCACGATGATGAGCGGGCCGGGAACCGAACCGTTGTAGGTCAGCGCCCAGACCGATGCGCCCGTATCCTCGTCCACGACCATGAGCCGCTCGGTGGTGTCCATCGTGATCTCGACGATCTTGGGCTCTCCTGTCGCGACCTGTTCATGTTCGGGCGCGAAGGGGGGCGCGACCAGCTCCTGCTTGACGCGGGTATAGCCCGAAAGATCGGCGGGTTTCGCCGTGCTGTCGGCGGTCTGCTCACCGGCGGCCTTGTAGAGCCGCGCAGAGGTCGCATTGGCGCGGTCGAGCCGGGGCGCGCGCGGGCCGGTCAGGGCGGCCGTGCCTGTCATGGCAGCGGCGCCGGCAAGGACCGAGCCGCGCAGGACATTCCTGCGGCTTGTCTTTGAAAGGCCGGGGTTGATGAATTTGGTCATTGTTCCCTCCATGGGATTGGTCAGGACGGCGGGCGCATCCGCCCGCACGCCTCAAAAGGATCACAGGTTGTCGAGCTGGGCTTCGAACCGTTGCTTGGCTTTCGGCGGCACGCGGCCGGCCAGAAAGTCCTCGGGGGCGTCAACGTCGCCAACGGCGATTGTCATCACCATGCCCATGGCGAAGTGGGGCTTGCAGATGACGCCGTAGACGCCTTCCTCGGTCATCGTGACCTCGATTTCCTCGTTGATGCGCCCGGTAAAGCCTTCAGCGCCTTCGGGGATCATCCCGTCGTTGGTTTCGGCATTGTGGCCGGGGTTGGTGGCGATGAACTTGATGGTGTCGCCTGGCTCGGCCTGCACGAATGCCGGCTCGAAAACCATGCGTTCGCCGTCCGTGCCCATGTTGAGCATCTGGACTTCGAAGGTTTTTGCGACAGCGGCACCGCCCATCATGGCGGCGAATGCCAAGCCGGTAGCGAATGTTCGGATCATCGGTGTTTTCCTTTCAGATCATCGTTGCGATTGAGGGAATACTACCGGGTGCGGTCGGACCGATGTTGCGCTGGCACAAACTTTCGGCACGAACGGGCCGAAAGCCACGTTGGTTTCGCCGGGCGATCTGTGGCAAACGGTGCCCATGTCTGATGGACCCATGCGAAAAACGCTGCCGCGACTCGACGAGAGCCTGCTGACGCATCTGCCGCCGTTCTCGCGCCTCGAGACCCGGCAGATCCGCACGATCCTGGATCAGGCGTCCGCGCGGCGCTATGAAGAAGGCGTCGCGATCTTCGAAGAAGGCCATCCGGCAGAGCGATTCTACATGCTGCTGGACGGATACGTCCGTGTCGTCCGGACGTCGCCGACCGGCGAACAGATCACCGCATTGCACATTCCCGCCGGGCAGTTGATGGGCATCGCCAAAGCCATCGGGCGCGACACATACCCGGCGACCGCCGTTGCCGCGTCCGAGTCCATCGCGCTGAGCTGGCCCATGCGGCTTTGGGATACCTTCGTCGCCGAATACGACGGGTTCGCCACAGAGACCTACAAGACGCTCGGCAACAGGCTTGCCGAAGTGCACAGTCACGTCATGGAAATGGCCACGCAGCAGGTCGAACAACGGGTAGCCAACGCCTTGCTGCGCCTGATCAACCAGACCGGCCGCAAGGTCGAGAACGGCATCGAGATCGACTTTCCGATCACGCGCCAAGACCTTTCGGAGCTGACGGCCACGACGCTGCATACCGTCAGCCGGGTGCTCAGCGGCTGGGAAAAGCGCGGCCTTGTCGAAAGCCGGCGCAAGCGCATCACCGTGCGCGACCCCCATGCCCTGATGGTTCTCGGCCAGGGATGACGGCCATCAGGCCAAACCGGCGGCCCGCATCAGCTCCCCCAGGAACAGCTCTTCATCCATGTGATAGGCCGCACAGGCATCGGTCACAGTGTGGACCGGGCTGACGAGGCATCCCACGCACAGCATCCTGTAGCGCATGAAAACGTGGATGGTCTGCGGCCATTCACTCATCAGATCGGCCAGCGGAAGGTCCGGGTCGTCAATGCGGATACGCGCCATCGGGAACCTCCTTTCGGGATCACCCTAGGCGCGCCATCGCGCCGAACTTTGCGTTGGCACAAACTCCGGGCCTGCTCGCGGGGCTAAAAACGGGCATCCCGCACTCAAGGAGGCCGGAACATGGCTGAATTCCTGACCAAATCCCGGGCGCGCAACATCCTCCATGGGGGGCTCGACCTTCTACGGCGCACTGTTCTTGGGTCGGGGCAGCGGGCCGATCGTGGCCAACGCGGGGCCCATCGGGCCGGGCTGCGTGATAGGGACAGCGGCGACCTGATATTTCCCCCTCCCCTTCGGACAGTCATGGACCAGGCAGACCCGGGGCCCGCCCCTGCAGGAGACCGAGGATGACAAGCACATCGGCAGAGCAAATGCGCGCCTGGCGGGGGCCGGCGCTCTTCAGCTTCGGGTTCCGGCCCTTTTTCCTGTTCGGCGCGGCCTGGGCCATGGTGGCGATGCTGCTTTGGTTGCCGGCCCTGGCGGGGGCACTTAGCCTGCCGAGCCGGTTCGACCCGGTCTCCTGGCATGCCCACGAGTTCCTTTTCGGCTATCTCGGCGCGGTTCTTGCCGGATTCCTTCTTACGGCCGTTCCGAACTGGACCGGCCGTTTGCCGATTGTCGGCTGGCGCCTGGCCGCGCTCTTTGCGCTGTGGGTGGCAGGCCGGTTCGCTGTGCTGTTCTCGGCGCTGGTCCCGCCCCCCATCGCACCGGTCCTGGACCTGGCGTTTCCCGTGGTGCTTGGCGGCCTGATCCTGCGCGAGATCTTGGCCGGTCAGAACTGGCGCAACCTGATCGTCTTGGCGCTGCTGGTGGTTTTCACGCTGGCCAATGCCCTGTTCCATGCCGAGGCCATGACGGGCGGTTATCCGGCGCAGGGCGTCGGTCTGCGTCTTGGCCTTGCAACGGCCGTGATGATGATCGCGGTGGTCGGCGGCCGGATCGTGCCGTCCTTCACCCGCAACTGGTTGGTCAAGGCCAACCGGCCCGCACGTCCCGCGCCACCGATGCAGCGGTTCGACAAGCTGGTCCTGTTGGTCACCATGGCCGTGCTCGCGGCCTGGGTCTATCGACCGTTCGCCCCCCAGACCGGGGTGGCCTTGATCGCCACCGGGGTGCTGCACCTGGCACGTCAGGGCCGCTGGCAACCGCACCGAACGCTGCGCGAGCCGCTGCTCTGGGTACTGCATGCCGCCTACCTGTTCATTCCTGCGGGCGCGCTTGCCCTTGGGGTGGCTTCGATCACCGTCGCAGCCGATGCCGCATCGGCGCAGCACCTGTGGATGACCGGTGCGATCGGTGCGATGACCATGGCCGTGATGACCCGGGCCAGCCTTGGCCATACCGGCCAGGCGCTGGCCGCGTCCCGGGCGACCGTAGTGATCTACATTTGCCTGTTCGGTGCGGTCCTGGCACGGCTCCTGTCGCCTGCGCATAGTGCCATGAGCCACGTGTCCGGGATGCTGTGGCTTGTCGCCTTCGCGGGATTCGTGGCGGCCTACGGCCCGTCGCTACTGCGCCCGAAACTGGGGAAATAACCATGGGATGGCCCGGTTTCGCCGCTGTCTTCGCGAGCTTTTTCCTGACGCACTCGATCCCGGTGCGCCCGGCGGTCAAGGCGCGGCTGGTCGCCGTGCTCGGCGCGCGCGGTTTCGGGTTGGCCTACTCGGCCCTATCGCTGGCGATGTTGACGGCCCTGATCCGGGCAGCGGGCTCGGCGCCCCACCTCACGCTTTGGTATCAGGCGGGCTGGCACCGCCCTGTCGCGCATCTGGGTATGCTGGCAGTGTGCCTGATCCTGGCGCTCTCCATCGCGCGGCCCAATCCATTTTCCTTCGGCGGGTCGGGGAACGACACCTTCGACCCTGACCGCGCGGGCCTCGTGCGCTGGACCCGGCACCCGATCCTGCTGGCGCTGGCTCTCTGGGCCGGCGTGCACCTCTTGCCAAACGGCGATCTGGCCCATGTCATCCTGTTCGGTGTGCTGGGTGGATTTGCCATCGCCGGGCAAACGCTGATCGACCGGCGCAAGCGGCGGGACCTCGGCCCGGCACGCTGGGACACGCTCAATGCCGCGCGCAAGGCCGCCCCGCGTCTTCAACGGCCACGCTGCTGGCCAGAGGCGATCATGCGGTGCCTTGTCGGCCTTGTCGCATTCGTCGCCCTGATCCTCGCCCATCCACAGGCCATCGGCGTGGCCGTTATCTGACCGTTTCCGGCGGAGCCGCGGGCTCCCACGCGCTGATGAACGACTGCCAGTGCAAAGGTGACGAACAATACTGCTTACGGATCGTAAAATGCTTAATTTGGCCCGAATAATATTCTACCGATATGCAATTTCGTGTAAAGTGACGAGGCGATGAGATCAACGGGGGTTTTTCCATGGAACTACGACATTTGCGGTATTTCGTGGCGGTGGCTCAAGAAGAGCACATCACTCGCGCGGCCGCGAGATTGGGCATCCAGCAACCACCACTTAGCCAGCAGATCAAAGTTCTCGAGGAAGATCTCGGTGTGGACCTCTTTGATCGCCAGCCGCGCAAGATTCGGCTCAACGCGGCCGGCAAGGTCTTTCTTTCAGACGCACGACGTATACTTGGTTCGGTCGAAGAAGCCGTCGAACGCGTGCGAAACTTCAACCTTGGTCAAGAAGGCAACCTGCTTATCGGGTTGACCAGTTCCGCTTCCATGCACCCCATCACGATTGCCATCATTGAAGAGTTTCGCGCCCAGCATCCGCTTATTTCCCTCCAGATCGAGGAAGGGGCCAATCATGATCTTCTGGCTCTGCTGGAGGAAGAGAGGCTGGATTTCGCTTTCGTGCGTTTGGATGTGGAACGTTATCCGACAGTTGAACAGCACACACTCAGCCATGAGGGGATGGTCGTCGCAATCCCCGCTCGCCACCCGTTGGCCGCCGAGGAAGGCGTTCCGTTGCGTCTTGAAGAACTGTCGGACGTCAATTTCGTCATCTTCCGGCACGTGAACGGCTCCGGCATCCACGAAGAACTGATGTTGGCCTGCAAGAACGCCGGTTTCGCTCCAAAGGTCATGCACACCACCGAACGGGTCGTGTCTGCGATCAGTATGGTCGCCGCCTCGTTCGGCGTGGCGGTGGTGCCCGCCGCGATCCAGTCATTTCGCATGCCCAACGTCGTCTACCGCCCGGTCGCGGACTGCAATGATCTGACCGTTCCGCTCAATCTGGCCTATTTGCGCAGCAGATTTACCGAAGCCAAGCGGAAATTCAGGATGACCTGCAATGAAATCAATGACCCGGATGATGGCAGCGCCGCCTGACCCATTTCGGGTAGCCCGCGCACCGGTTATATAAAGAGGGCCGCGAAAAGCGGCCCACCATTGGTTCAATCGGCTCCTTGAAGTCCCGGATAGCGATCTCTGTGAGCCTTGAAAAGACCATGGCGCCGCTGGTCCATCCAGGAAAGCCGCGCGATGCGCTTCTGAAACTCCGTATCACGCGCCGCGGCGCACTCGGGCGAGGTCAGCGCATCATGGGACGCAAGATAGTGGATAGCCAGCCTGGTAGCGGGAACGGGCTCCGCCACGGGTAGGGAAAACCGCCTGACCGCCAGCCAGTCATCGCACTCCAGCAAAAGCGGAATGTGATCGTCTTCCATCCAGCGATCGAATTCCTCTTCATCGTCCTGCGGACCGTTGAACAACGCTTCAAAGATCAACGGGGCCGTGATCTCGGCCGTCGGTGCCAAGACCACATATACCGAGCCGGGATCACCATGGGCGACGGGCTGCTGCGAAAGCTTCGGCGCCCGGTGCCGTGACGAACTGTTGAACGGCGAAATCTTCTTCAGCCTGCGCGACGCCCAAATCATGATCGTTCAATGGCGTATCCGCTACAACACCGTCAGGCCGCACATCGCTCTGGGCTACCGACCGCATGCACCTGAAAGCATCGTTCCGATGGACCAGAGGCCGACGATGCACCAACAATCAAGCCGGACCACACGATGGAGGCACGCCTCCACGCCTGCAAGAAACGCGCAAAGGTCCAGCCCCGATCCCGCGACCGACGATCGTCACATCTTTCATGTGTTCTCTATCCATGCCCTGTTCACTCTCTTCTCTGGGAGGTTCGGTGCTGGGGGGCATGATCGGGGCATCAAAATAAATGCAAAATACCGATTTCATCAGTTGGGGAACGTCTGAACAACGCCTTCGGCTGCGCCGACATTACCGCTTGAGGGCGGTTTGGGGCCGGGCAGGCTCCGTTTCCAGCGATTTTTGCACCGTTTGGGCCGCCTGAGCGGCGGTTTGGTC
>Ga0102940_1000838_pt1 | contig 20649 bp, 18 predicted proteins | sample SalPonR2_C_D1_MG_FD_78215 | JGI IMG/M metagenome (GOLD analysis project Ga0102940, IMG submission 78215) | Salt pond soil microbial communities from South San Francisco under conditions of wetland restoration - Salt Pond MetaG R2_C_D1_MG | ecosystem: Environmental > Aquatic > Marine > Intertidal... | reverse complement strand
CCGCGCCGCTTCGGAAATTGCCAAACATATCGATTTCGGAAAAGCTGCACGGCATGCTGCAGCAGATCCGAAAGCAGCAGGTCCGATGACCACCCTACCCGGCGCCGAATTCTGATCCGCCGGCGCGCTTGTACGGTGGCGGCAGGCCGCTGTGCACCGATTTCGGGAGCGTTGGGTTACTGAGCCGAAGCCTGCAATCCTCGCGATGTGCGTCGCGCTTATGACTCAAAAACCCCGACGGACCCCCTCCGTGCCCGCCCACCGCGCCACCGCGGGCGCTTCGCGGCCGGCGCCCTTTCCTCCGGCGCAGCCTCGGCATATATCCTCCCCCATGTTCGCAGATTTCCTCCGCCGCCTCACGGCGCCCGAGCCCGAAACGCTTCCCGACGAGGACGCGCGCCTCGCGCTTGCGGCGCTTCTCGTCCGCATCGCCCGGTCGGATGGCGACTATGTCGACGAGGAGGTGCGCCGGATCGACCGTATCCTCCAGGCCCGCTACGCGATCTCGCCCTTCGAGGCGACGCGGCTCCGGCGCGACGCCGAGGGCCTCGAGGCGGAGGCGCCCGATACGGTGCGCTTCACCCGCGCGATCAAGGACGCCGTACCGTACGAGGAGCGCGAAGCCGTGCTGGAGGCGCTCTGGGAGGTCGTCCTGGCCGACGGCGAGCGCGATCACGAGGAAGACGCCCTGCTTCGCCTCGTCGCGCCGATGCTCGGCGTGAATGATCGCGATTCGAACTTCGCGCGCCAGAGGGTGGAAGCGCGACGCGGATGATCGCCAGCCTGCCGATGTACGACCGGCCCGAGACGGCCGGTGCGAACGACAGGCTCTGGACGGCCGTCGCTGGCGCTCTTCGCGACCACGGGATCGACGCGCCGGCGACGCTTGACCGCAGGACCGGCCTCTGGGAGGCATGGCTGTCGCCGGATCTCCTCCTGTCGCAGAGTTGCGGCTTTCCGTATCGCACGCGCCTGCACGGCAAGGTCGGCCTCGTCGCAACGCCCGTGCTCGACCTGCCGGATGCACCGCCCGGCCACTACTACAGCGTGCTCGTCGCCCGCCGCGCCGATCCGCGCCGCACCTTCGCGGAGTTCGCGGGCGCGACGCTCGCCATCAACGACCCCGCCTCGCAGAGCGGCTGGGCCGCTCCCCATGCGCAGGCGGCAGCGGAGGGCGTCGCGTTCGGCCGCGTGGTCGAGACCGGCGCGCACCGCGCCTCGGCCCGCGCGGTCGCCGACGGCCGCGCCGACATCGCGGCCCTCGACGCGCTCTCCTGGCGGATCATGCGGGCGTGGGACGACGGCGCGGCGGACCTGAAGGTCGTCGACCGGACCGACCCGACCCCGGCCTTGCCCTTCATCACCGCCCTCCACCGCGACCCCGCGCCGATCGCGGAGGCCCTCGATGCGGCCATCGCGGCCCTCTCCGCGGTCGATCGCGACCGGCTCGGACTTCTGGGCACGGTGCGCCTCGACGCGGCCGCCTATCTCGCGGTGCCGACCCCGCCTCCTCCGGTGGCAGAACCGGCCCCCGCCCCGTGAGACCCGCCACAGCTGCCCATTTCGCATTGCAATGCGAAGGATTTCGCGCCTAACTCGGGGACTGGGACAGGGGAAACAGGCAGACGTGACGAAAGAGACCACGCCCGTCATCGAGATCCGCGACCTCCACAAGAGCTACGGGTCGCTTGAGGTGCTCAAGGGCGTCGACATGACGGCGCCGCGGGGACACGTCGTGTCGCTCATCGGATCGTCGGGATCGGGCAAGTCGACGCTCCTGCGCTGCGCGAACCTTCTCGAGGACAGCCAGCAGGGCGAGATCCTCTTCGAAGGCGAACCGATCCGCTGGCGCGGCGAAAGGCAGACCCGCCAGCCCGCCGACCGCACGCAGGTCATCCGCATCCGCACGAACCTGTCGATGGTGTTCCAGCAGTTCAACCTCTGGGCCCACATGACGATCCTGCAGAACGTGATGGAAGCGCCCGTGACGGTGCTTGGCCGCGACCGGGCGGAGGTCGAGGAAAAGGCGCGCATGTACCTCGACAAGGTCGGCATCCACGAGAAGGCCGACGCCTACCCCGCGCAACTGTCGGGCGGCCAGCAGCAGCGCGCCGCCATCGCGCGGGCGCTCTGCATGGAGCCGCGCGCGCTTCTCTTCGACGAACCCACGTCCGCCCTCGATCCCGAACTCGAGCAGGAGGTCGTCCGCGTCATCAAGGACCTCGCGAACGAGGGCCGCACGATGATCCTGGTGACCCACGACATGCGGCTCGCAGGCGACGTCTCCGACCACGTGGTCTTCCTGCATCTCGGCCGGGTCGAGGAAGAGGGCCCGCCGGGCGAACTCTTCGGCGCCCCGAAAACCGACCGGCTCCGGCAATTCCTCTCGGCCACCGCCCCGTCCTGATGCCCAAAGCGACGGCACCCGGCGTCCCGCGACCCGGCTTTCGCCATGGAACGGCTTGATCCCGGGACAATTTCGCTTAACGCTGCACCGATCAAAGCGGTATCCGGCAAGGGCGCCGCGCACCAACGGGAGAAAAACATGAAGCACCTGATCCTCACCGCCGCCGCAGCCGTCGTCGCCGCGGGCACGGCCGTCGCCCAGGACACCGTCCGCATGGGCACCGAAGGCGCCTACCCTCCGTGGAACTTCATCAACGACGCGGGCGAGATCGACGGCTTCGAGCGCGAGCTTGGCGACGAGCTCTGCGCCCGCGCCGACCTGACCTGCGAATGGGTGACGAACGAGTGGGATTCGATCATCCCCAACCTCGTCTCGGGCAATTACGACACGATCATCGCGGGCATGTCGATCACCGACGAACGTGATCAGGTCATCGACTTCACCCAGCCCTACACCCCGCCCGATCCTTCCGCCTATCTCGGCATGTCCGAGGACGTCGACCTCGAGGACGGAGTCGTCGCGGCCCAGACGGGCACGATCCAGGCGGGCTACATCGCCGAATCCGGCGCCACCCTCGTCGAGTTCGCGACACCGGAGGAAACCATCGCCGCCGTCCGCAACGGCGAGGCCGATGCCGTGCTCGCCGACAAATCCTACCTCGCGCCCATCGCCGAAGAGGACTCCGAGTTGATGTTCGTCGGCCCCGACGTTCCGCTCGGCGGCGGTGTCGGCATGGGCGTCCGCGAATCGGATCCCGAACTCAAGGCGACCTTCGACGCCGCGATCCAATCGATGAAGGACGACGGCAGCCTCAACGAGCTGATCCAGAAGTGGGAAGTCTCCTCGACCTGGTAGTCCAACGGAGGGGCGGGCCCGGCGCCCGCCCCGTCATCCTGCCGCAACCGCCGCCCCAACGCGCCGATCCGGGGAGTGACGCGCCATCTTCGCCTTCTGCACCGATCCCGATACGCTCGACACGGTCCGCTGGTTCGCCTGCTACCTGACCACGGGCAAGCATGCGGCCTTCTACGTTTCCTTCGGCGTGGTGCTGCTTCTTCTCGCGATCACCGCGCCCGCGGCGCTTCTCTTCGGCTTCGGCGGGGCGATCGCCGCGCGCTCGCGCGTCCTGCCGCTCGCCTGGTTCGGGAAGGGCTATATCGCCATCGTCCGGGGCGTGCCCGACATCGCCTTCTTCCTGTTCTTCGTGATCGCGCTCGATCAGGCGTTCGAATGGCTCCGCCACCAGGTCAAGTGCCCCGACTGGGACCAGCCGATCCGCCAGGGCAACGACTTCATCGTCTGCCCCGAGGCGAAGCTGCCACTCTCGAACTCGCCGCAGATGTTCCACGAGATCTACGGCTTTTCCCTCGCCATCCTCACCTTCGCGATCGTCTTCGGGGCCTTCGCGGCGAACGTGCTCTACGGCGCGATGCGCGCTGTGCCGCGGGCGCAGCTGGAGACGGCCGAGGCCTACGGCATGACCCGGCGACAGACCTTCTGGCGGATCCTCGTGCCGCAGATGTGGGTCTTCGCGTTGCCCGGCCTCTCGAACCTCTGGATGGTGCTCATCAAGGCCACGCCGCTCCTCTTCCTTCTCGGCGTCGAGGACATCGTCTACTGGGCGCGCGAACTCGGCGGGACCGCAAATCCGCGCTTCACCGCCTATCCGCACGGCGATTGGCGGATGTGGTACTTCCTTGTCCTCCTCGTCTTCTATCTCGCGTTCACGCGGGCCAGCGAGATCGTGCTCGAACGCATCATGCGCCGGCTGACGCACGGGCAGGCGACCTTTGGCGGCGATGCGATGAAACGGGCGGGCGCATGAGCTGCTGGGAAACCGTTGCCGACTACGCCCTGCGCTCCATCGGCATCGGCGAGAGGCTTCTGCCCCGTGAGGGCTATACCCTGTGCCAGCAGTTCACCCTGATCGGGTCGGGGATGATCTGGAACATCTACTTCGGGACGCTCTCGCTTCTGTCGGGCTTCTTCCTCGCCACGGCGGTGGCGCTCGGAAAGGCGTCGGACAAGGTCTGGCTTCGGAAGCCGTCGGAATGGTTCATCCTCGTCTTCCGGGGATCGCCGCTCTTCATCCAGTTCTTCTTCGCCTATTTCTTCTTCCTTAGCCTCAAGGGCGTCAGCCCCGCCTTCAATCCGTTCACGTCGGCCTGGCTCGGCGCGCTCGTCGTGCTGTTCCTCAACACAGCCGCCTATTCGGGAGAGATCTTCTACGGCGCGCTCCGTTCGGTCCCGCGCGGCGATCTCGAGGCGGCTGACGCCTACGGCCTCTCGGGGTGGGCCAAGTTCAAGCGCGTCACCTGGCCCACCATGCTCCGCCTTTCCTGGCCCGCCTATACCAACGAGGCGATCTTTCTCTTCCACGCGACGACGCTCGTGTTCTTCTCGGGCTTTCCCGCATGGCAGCAGCGCGGCGACGCGCTCTACTACGCCAAGTTCTTCGCCGACCGGACATTCAATCCCTTCGTCCCCTATCCGATCGTCGCCTTCTATTTCATCCTCCTCACCCTCGCGATCATCGGCATCTTCGGGCTTGCGAACCGCTATCTGAACAGGCACTTGCCACAGGAGGTCCGGCCGCGTCTGAGGCTGCGGCCACAGATCATCCGGTGAGACGATGAATACCTGGCTCCGGGAGCACCCCGACATCCGAACCGTCCGCGCCGCCGTGGCCGATCTCAACGGTCAGGCACGGGGCAAGCGCCTGCCTGCCCGCTTCGCCGACAAGCTGCTGACAGACGGCACGCGGATGCCCTATTCGGTGCTCAACGTCGACATCTGGGGCGACGACATCGAGGACAGTCCGCTCGTTTTCGAATCGGGTGACAAGGACGGCATCCTGAAGGCGACCGAGCGCGGCTTCGTGCCGATGCCGTGGCTCGAGAATCCTTCAGCCCTCCTGCCGATGTGGATGTCGCACGAGGACGGACGGCCCTACGCGGGCGATCCGCGCCACGCGCTGCGAATCGTGCTCGAACGCTACGCCGCGAAGGGCTGGACGCCCGTCGTCGCGACCGAGCTCGAATTCTACCTCGTCGACGACTCAGGCCGGGATATCCAGCCCCCGCCATCGCCCCGCTCGGGCAAGCGCAGGCTCGGCGGCGAAGTGCTTTCCATTCGCGCGCTCGACGCCTTCGACACCTTCTTCACCGAGCTCTACGACGCCTGCGAGGCGATGGACATTCCCGCCGAGACGGCGATCTCGGAAGCGGGCATGGGCCAGTACGAGATCAACCTCACGCACGGCTGCGCCATGAAATCCGCCGACGACAGCTGGCTGTTCAAGCTGCTCGTCAAGGGCATCGCCCGCAAGTACGGCTTCGCGGCGAGCTTCATGGCCAAGCCCTACGTCGAGCACTCGGGCACGGGCATGCACATGCACTTCTCCGTCTGCGACCGCGACGGGCGGAACATCTTCGACGACGGCACCGACAAGGGCGGCCCCCTCCTCAGGCACGCCATCGCCGGCTGCCTGTCCGGCATGCCGCCCTCGGCGCTGGTCTTCTTCCCGCACGGCAACAGCTACGACCGGCTGGAGCCGGGCGCCCACGCGCCAACTGGCATGGCCTGGGCCTACGAGAACCGCACCGCCGCGATCCGCGTCCCCGCCGGCCCCTCGACGGCGCGCCGGATCGAGCACCGCGTCGCTGGCGGCGACATCAATCCCTATCTCCTGATCACCGCAATCCTCGGCGCGGCGCTCGTGGGCATCGAGGACGGCATGGAGGCCCCGCCTCCCGTCACCGGCAACGCCTACGAGATGGACCTCCCCCAGCTTCCCCGAAACTGGGCAGACGCGATCCGTGAGTTCGAAAACTCTCCGCTCATCGCCCGCGTCCTTCCGAAAGAGCTCATCCGCAACTACATCATGACGAAGCGGCAGGAGATGCAGTACTACGACGAGCTTTCCAAGGCCGAGCGCATCGACCTCTATCTCGACACTGTCTGATCCGGGCGCTATCACCCGCGCAAACCCAAATCGGTATTTCATGCACATCGGCATATTGCAGGCCGGCCACCTGCCAGAGGACATGGCGAAGGTCACCGGCGACTACGACACGCTCTTCAGGAGACTCCTCGGCGGACACGGGCTGGACCTCGCGGTCTGGAACGTCGTCGACATGGAGTTCCCCTCCTCCGTCAACGACGCCGACGGCTGGCTCATCACCGGCTCGAAACACGGCGCCTACGACGACCTGCCGTTCATCCCGAAGCTCGAGGACTTCGTCCGGCAGGCCCGGGCCGAACAGGTTCCGCTCGTCGGCATCTGCTTCGGCCACCAGATCATCGCGCAGGCGCTGGGTGGCCGTGTCGAGAAGTTCTCGGGCGGCTGGTCGGTCGGCCCGCAAACCGTCGACTGGGGCGGCACGCCGATGACGCTCAACTCCTGGCACCAGGACCAGGTGATCGAGCCGCCGGACGGCGCGGAGGTGCTCGCCACGAGCGACTTCTGCCGCTACGGCGCGCTGCTCTACGACGACTGGGCCTTCACGGTCCAGACCCACCCCGAATTCACCGCGACCGAGGTCGATTTCCTGCTGCGTACCCGCGCCCCCGGCCTCGTCCCCGAGCCCTTGCGCGCCGAGGCGGCGGCGAATCTCGACGCGCCGCTCGACAACGCGCGCCTCGCCGACCGGATCGCCAATTTCTTCAAGGACGCCCGCCATGGCTGACTGGATGGACAACCTGCCCGACGCGGCGCGGGATTATCTCGACGGCTACAGGCTCGACGAGGTCGAGTGCATCATTTCCGACCTGCCCGGCATCGCCCGCGGCAAGGCGATGCCCGCCTCCAAGTTCGCCACCCAGGCGCGCTTCTTCCTGCCGAACTCGATCTTCTTCCAGACCATCACCGGCGACTGGAGCCAGGCCGCCGGCGAAGCGGGCTTCACCGAACCCGACATGATCCTGCGCCCCGACTTCACCACCGCGACCGCGGCCCCCTGGACCGCGGACCGCACGCTGCAGGTCATCCACGACGCCTTCGACCCCAAGGGCCGTCCGATCCCGCTCGCCCCGCGCAACGTTCTCAAGCGCGTGGTCTCGCTCTTCGAGGACAAGGGCTGGATGCCCATCGTCGCGCCCGAGATGGAATTCTACCTCGTCGCGCGCAACACCGATCCCGCCCAGGAGATCAAGGCGATGATGGGCCGCACCGGCCGCCCCGCAGCCGCGCGTCAGGCCTATTCGATCAGCGCGGTGGACGAATACGGCCCCGTCATCGACGACATCTACGACTTCGCCGAGGCGCAGGGCTTCGAGATCGACGGCATCACCCAGGAGGGCGGGGCGGGCCAGGTGGAGATCAACCTCCGCCATGGAAACCCGGTCAAGCTCGCCGACGAGATCTTCTACTTCAAGCGCCTCATACGCGAGGCCGCGCTGCGCCACGACTGTTTCGCGACCTTCATGGCCAAGCCCATCGAGGGCGAGCCCGGCAGCGCCATGCACATCCACCACTCGGTGGCGGACAAGAAGACCGGAAAGACCATGTTCGCCGGACCCAACGGCGGCGAGACCGACGCCTTCTTCCACTTCATCGGCGGGCTGCAGAACCACATGCCGCAGGTCATCGCGATCCTGGCACCCTATGTGAACAGCTACCGCCGCTACGTGAAGGATTTCGCCGCCCCCATCAATCTCGCCTGGGGCCGCGACAACCGCACCACCGGCCTGCGCATCCCGATTTCCGACCCCGAGGGCCGCCGGATCGAGAACCGCCTCGCCGGGATGGACACCAACCCCTACCTCGGCATCGCCGCCTCCCTCGCCTGCGGCTATCTCGGCCTCGTCAACGAGGACTGGCCGTCGCAATCCTTCAAGGGCGAAGCCTATGCCGACGAAACCGGCGACTACGACATCCCCAAGTCGATGCACGAGGCGCTCGAACTCTTCGAGGAGGCGACCGCGATCCGCGAGATCCTCGGCGAGGAATTCTGCCGCGTCTACGACACGGTGAAGCGGAGCGAATACGACGAATTCCTCCAGGTCATCAGCCCCTGGGAGCGCGAGCACCTGCTCCTTAACGTATGAACCCGCTCTTCCGCAACGACCCTCAGGGCGCGTATCCCGACAGCTGGTATGTGGCCTCCTCGGACATCCCGCCGCCGCGCCCCGCGCTCGAGGGCAGCGTCACCGCCGACGTGGCGATCCTCGGCGCGGGCTACACCGGTCTCTGCGCCGCGCTGTACCTCGCCGGGCGCGGCTACAGCGTCGCCGTCCTCGACGCCCACCGCGCGGCCTTCGGCGCCTCGGGCCGGAACGGCGGTCAGGTCGGCAGCGGGTTCAACAAGAGCCAGCGCTGGCTGGAAGCCAATGTCGGCCATAACCGCGCCCGCGCGCTCTGGGACATGGCCGAGGCCGCCAAGGCGCAGCTCCGCGATCTCGCGGCGGACCATGCACCCGAGGCCCGCTACACACCCGGTGTCGCCCATGGCGAATACACCGAGGCCGACGCGCGCGAGGCGCAGGCGGCGGTCGACCACCTCGCCGCCCGCTACGGCTACGACCAGGCAGAGGTCCTTCCTGGCGACGCGCTCCGCGACATCGTCCGAACGCCGCTCTACAAGGGCGGCGTCCTCGATATGGGCGCGGGCCACATCCATCCGCTGCGCTATGGCCTCGGCCTCGCCCGCGCGGCCGAGGATGCCGGCGCCACGATCTACGAGCACACCGAGGTCACCGGCATCTCGCACGGGGCGACCGTCACCTTCCACACGCCGCGTGGCACCGTCCGCGCACGGCACGCGATCCTCGCCGGCAACGGCTACCTGCCGGTGATCGAGCGGAAGGTCTCCGCCCGCGTCATGCCGATCAACAGCTTCATCGCCGCCACCGAACCGCTGGGGGACCGCGCGGCCGAGGTCCTGACCCGTGACATCGCCGTGGCCGATTCCAAGTTCGTCGTGAACTACTACCGGATGAGCGAGGACAAACGCTTGCTCTTCGGCGGCCGCGAGAGCTATTCCATCGGCTTCCCGACCGACATCACGACGGCGCTGCGCAGACGCATGGAAACCCTCTTCCCGCAACTCGCGGGCGTGCGCATCGACCACGTCTGGGGCGGCACGCTCGGCATCACGATGACCCGCCTGCCGCTCGTCACCCGCGTCGCGCCGAACGTGCTCAACGCTTCGGGCTTCTCCGGCCACGGCGTCGCGCTTTCCGGTTTCGCGGGCCGCGTGATGGCGGAGGCGATCGCCGGCCAGTCCGAACGTTTCGACGTCCTCTCCGATCTGCCGATCACGCCGTTCCCGGGCGGAGCCAGCCTGCGCGCACCGCTCCTGTCCCTCGCGATGTCCTGGTATTCGCTTCGGGACCGGCTCGGGGTGTAGGCCTCTCCTGCCCCGACCACTCGACCCGAACGGCCCGGTAATCGGGGGCCGGGTCTCTGTTCCGTCGCGTTACTCCTGAAGCGACTGCAGGTAGAGCGCGAGGGATAGCACGCGGCCGCGCGTCTCGATCTCCGCCGCGTAATTCCCCGCCTCCGAGGTTTCGACCTTGAAGCGGTCTCCCCAGACCGGCATCGGGAATCCGTGGCCGCGAATGCCCGACCGCCCGTCGATGGTCATGATGACGTCGAGCATCGGGAACTCGCCGTCGTTCTGGGCCGAAAGCTGGGTGAGATCGGGGAGATCGACGGTCATGAGGTCGGCGAGCGGACCGTCGCCAGTGCCGGACGCGCCATGGCAAGTCGCACAGGAATTCAGGTATTCCTGCTCCCCCGCGTCCTGCGCGAGGGCCGACGTCGAGACGGCCGCGATGGCCAGAGTGCTGAGTGCAATGCGTTTGAACATGATCTTCCTTTCTACCGGATCGGGCCATGCCATTGGCCCGCGCGCCCCTGACTCTAGCCAGACAGCGATCCGGCGCTTGACTATCGTCAATTGGCGGCCTGCTCCGTTGCTAGCGGTATCTGTAGCTTTTCCAGATACTTGAACGCCGTCCGAGCTCGGACACCTAGCGAAGCCACACCCGCGCGTAAGGCGGTAGCGCGACGTTATCGGACTCCGTCCGGACAGGCCGGTCCGACAACTCGTCGAAGAAATCCGCCACCCCTTCCGCCCGGCACCACCCCGCCGGAACTCGGGCCGCCTCCTCGGAGAAGTTGAACAGGCACAGCATCGTCCCCATCGGCGCCTGCCGGGCGAAGGCGAAGACCCGCGCGTCGCCGGGGTCGAGGATCACTGTCGGATACCCCCCGTGAAAGAACGGCACCGCCGCCCGCCGGGCGAGGATGTGCCTTATCCCTGCATGGACCCGCGCCGCCAGCATCCCGCCCGCGCCGAGCGCCGCCACCGCCTCCCAATCCATCCGGGGGCGGTGGATCCATCGACTGTCATGGGCATGCTCGGGGGTCTGGACGTAGGCGTAGTCGTTCAGGAGCGCGATCTCGTCGCCCATGTAGATCAGCGGAATGCCCCCGAAGCTCGCGATCAGCGCATGGCCCGTCAGGATCCGGTCGACCGCGCGGTCGATGCCCGCCTGGTCACCCTCCGCGCAGGCCTTCTCAAGCCCGGCAAGCGAGGCGCAAGTCCCGCTGATCCGCTTGTCGCCGGTCTCGGGATTGAACTGGAACAGCGCCCCGCGCGAGAACGAGCCGGGAAACACGCCTTCGTAGAAGTCAGACAGGAACGCCCGGTGGGCGAGCCCCGAAAGCCCGACCGCCGCGGCATCCTCGTCCGTGACCGCCCAGCCGATATCGTCGTGGCAGCGCAAATAGGTGGCGTAGGTCGCGTTCGGGAGCGACGGCGGGAAGTGCGTCCGCAGCACATGGGCCATCATGCGCGTATCCCGCGCCGCGAGCGACGACCAGAACTGCACCATCAGCGAGTTGTGGTAAGCGAGGTTGCCCTCCTTGCCGGCATGCTCGCCCTTCCCGAGGTAGGGAATCATCTCCTGCGGCCCGACGATCGCCTCCTCGAGATGGATGACGGCTGGCGCCGCGATCCGGTTCGCGGCCCGCAACGCCTGCAGGATCATGTGGACCTCGGACTCGGACTGGCACTTCGTGCCCATCCGCTTCCACATGAAGGCCACCGCATCGAAGCGCAGCACATCGACCCCCCGGTTCGAGAGGTAGAGCATGATCTCCGCCATCTCGAGAAAGACCCAGGGGTTCGCCCAGTTCAGGTCCCACTGGTGCTCGTTGAAGGTCGTCCAGACCCATCGCGCGATGTCCGGATACCAGGTGAAACTGCCCGGCGCGTTCTCCGGGAAGACCTCGACCAGCGTCTCCTCGTATTGCTTCGGAAGCCGGTCGTCCTCGAAAAACAGATAGTAATCACGGTACGTCGGATCTCCCGCCCGCGCCTTCTTCGCCCAGGCATGCTCCTTCGCCGTGTGATTCAGCACCATGTCGACGCAGACGCTGATCCCGTTGTCCCGGTAAAGCCGCGCCGTCTCCTCGAGATCCCTCATCGTCCCGTAAGCGGGGTTCACCTTTCGGTAGTCCATCACCGAATAGCCGCCATCGCTGTCGCCCGGGCGCGGCTTCAGGCAGGGCATGAAGTGGACGTAGGTGATCCCGAGATCCTTCAGATATGGCAGCTTCTCCCGCGCCCCCGCGAGATTGCCGGCGAAGCGATCGAGGTAGAAGACGTAGCCGGCCATGTCCGGTCGCTGGAACCAGTCGGGTTCGAGATCGCGCTTGAGGTCGAGCCACTTGAGGTCCTGTGGCCGCTTCTTCCACGCCGCCTTCAGCGTCTCCTCGAGCGCCGCGCAGAAGGCTGCATAATCCGGATGCGCGCCGTAAAGCCGCTCCAGCATGCCGTAGAGGTCTTGGCGGCTCCGCTCGAACCGGAGGCGGAAGAGTTCGTCGTTGAAGGCCGTTGCCGCCATCCGTGCGGTCCCTGCGAATCCTTGCCGGTCGTCCCATATCAACGAAGCACTCCGCCCGCCGCAACAGCCCGTCGCGCGACAAGCGGCCGGAACGCTTCGCGCTTGCGGCCCGCGCCGCCCTGGTGTCCACTCGCGCAAAACGAAGAGGCCGGGCATGCGCAGAACCCTTATCCTTCCGGTCCTCGGCGTCGCCGTCGCGGCCGCCATCGCCTTCGCTCTGGGACGCATGCAGGCGACCGAGCAGGACCTCTCCGAGGCGCCCGAACGGCGGGCGACCGTGCCATCGGTCCCCGAGGCCCCCTCAAGCCTGCAGCTCCGGCTCGTCCTGCCGACCGACGCGCTGACGGACGCGCTCGACCAGGCCATGCCGGGAAGCCACCGCATCGAGGGGCGGCAGCGGATCTGCATCGACGTCCGCGAGAAGGTGCGCGAAAGCGTCCGGGAACAGGTCGGCGGAGACCTTGGCCGCCTTCTCGGCGACCTCGCAGGCCAGATCGCGGATGAGGCCGCCGGCCCCCGGACGCGCGAGGTCTGCCAGGACGTCGACTACGACGTGACGATCCGCAAGAACGGTGCCCCCCGGGTGCGGAGCACGGGCGACGCCCTCGAGGTCGTTCTGCCGATCGCCGCCGAAGGACGCGCCGGATTTCCCGGAGAACTCGCCCGCGCCCTCGGCTTCGACGCCAGGAACTTCCGCGGCGCGCTGGACGCCATCGCCCGCGTGTCGCTGGACCTTACCTCCGACTGGTGCCCGCGCATCACGGCGGACGCCGATTTCCGATGGACGGACAAGGCCCAGCTCGAACTGGTCGACGGCTGGTGGATCGACATCGACAAGCCCGCCGGGGCCGAGCTTCGCCGCCGAATCGAGGCCGGGATCGCCGCGCTCGACGACACCGTCACCTGCGACATGGTCCGCGACGCGATCGCGCCGGAATGGCGTGAGATCGACGTGGCCCTGCCGGTCCCCGACGCCGGCGACGACCTTGCGCATCTGCATGTCCGACCGACCGGCGCTGGCTTCTCGGGCATCGACTACGGCACGGACCGTGTCGCGGCGGCGGTCCAGATCGACGGCGTGACCGAGCTTCGCTCCGGGCCCGCTCCCGGAACCTCCCGCCGTCTCGACCTGCCAAGGCTGGAGCGGATCGATACGACCGCGAACCGGGTCGAGATCAACCTGCCCGTCCGGCTCGGCTACGACCGGCTCGTCACCGAACTGAACCGCCAGCTTGCAGGGAAGACCTTCACCGGCACTGTTCCCTCGGGCGATGCGCGCGTCACGGTCGAGGAGGTCACGCTCTATCCCTCGGGCGACCGCCTCGCCGCCGGGCTTCGCTTCACGGCCGATCTCGACACGCGAATCCTCAACACCTCCGGCTGGGCCTATCTCGCCGCGCGGCCGGTGCTGTCGAAAGACGGCAGCACGCTCCGGCTCAAGGACGTGACGTTGACCCGCCAGCTCGACAACGAGCTCTGGTCGCTTCTGTCTGGCATCTTCAAAGACCAGATCGCCGGACAGGTGACGCAGTCCGCGGTGTTCCCGCTCGACGAGGCGGTCGAGGCCGCCAGAGACCACCTCGCCACCGCGCTGCACGACCTCGAGGACGAAACCGGCATCCGCGTCTCGCTGGACGATCCCGAGATCGCGCTCACGGCGCTCGTCCCCGCGGCAGAGGCGCTGGAGGCCGTCGCCCGGTTTCGGACCCGCGCCGAGGTGTCGGCGGTGTCGCTGAGGTAGCACAGGCTCACCGCCGCACCCCGACGGCCGCGAAAGCTTTCGCGGAACTGTCACGTTCATGCTATAGAGAAGCCGAAAACAGTTTTCAGGAAATCCGAAAATGTCGAGCGCACCGAACACCTACGACGCCGAGCCCATCCCGGACGCCGCCCGCGCCGAAGTCGAGCGTCTGCTGATGTCCGGCGACCTCTTCCGCTACACCGCGCCCGCCGACGCGCCGGTCGCCCTTCTCGAGAGGGAGTTCGCCGAGTTCATCGGCGCGAAATACGCCCTCGCGGTCGCCTCCTGCTCCGCCGCGCTATTCCTGTCGATGAAGGCCCTCGACCTTCCGCGCGGCGCAAAGGTCCTGATCCCCGCCTTCACCTTCGCCGCCGTGCCCTCCGCCGTCGTCCATGCCGACTGCGAGCCGGTCCTTGTCGAGGTGGGCGACAACTACAGGATCGACCTCGATGATTTCCGCGCGAAGCTGCCCGGAGCCGACGCCGTTCTCATCAGCCACATGCGCGGCCACACCTCGGACATGGACGCCATCATGGCGCTGGCCGATGCCGCGGGCCTGCCCGTCATCGAGGACGCGGCCCATTCTCTCGGCACCACATGGGCCGGCCGCAACATCGGCACGCTCGGCCGCGTCGGCTGCTTCTCGTTCCAGTCCTACAAGCTTCTCAACGCCGGCGAGGGCGGGATCCTGATCACCGACGACGCCGACCTCATCGCCCGGGCCGTCATCATGTCGGGGGCCTACGAGCACAACTGGAAGAAGCACCCGGTCCTCAAGGACGCGTTCTCCCGCTGGCAGAACAAGCTGCCGCTCTACAACACGCGCCTGAACAATCTCTCCGCCGCCGTGATCCGGCCCCAGATCGCGGAGATTCCGCGCCGCGTCCGCGACGGGCGCCGGAACCACGATCATGTCGCGACTCGCCTGAACACGTCGCACTGGCTCACCGTGCCCGCGAAACTCGCCGCCGAGGAGCGCGCACCCGACTCGATCCAGTTCAACCTCGTCGGCATGTCCGACGACGAGGTCGCCGCCTTCGCCGCCGCCGCGAAAGATCGCGGCGTTCCGGTTCAGGTCTTCGGTCTGTCCGGGGACAATGCCCGCGCCTTCTGGAACTGGCAGTTCCTCGGAGAGACGCCGCATCTTCCGAAGACGCGCGCCATGCTGATGCGCGCCTGCGACGCGCGGCTTCCGGCCCGCCTCACGCGCGAGGACTGCGATTACATCGCCGACGCGCTCCTCGCCGCCGCGGAGGAGGTTATGGGGTCACAGCACGCGAAGGCTGTCGCCTAGCCACGGCATCCGCTCCCGGCAGGGCATCACGATCAGTTCGGAGATCAACGGCTTCAGCCGCGCCGTAACGCGCTCGGGCATGTCCAGCAGCACGTTGCGCCGCGCTGTCAGCACGATCGTCCGCGACAGGGGGGCGAATGGCAACGGCAGCACGTCCGCCCGGTCGCGGAACCGCCCGGCGCGCATGAATCCCAGGGGCGTCAGAATGCTCCAGCCCGCGCCGGCCGCGACCATCGACATGATCGCGTGATAGCTGTCGAGCTCGAACCGATGGTCGAGACGGAGGTTCTGGCGGGCGAGATGCGCAGCGATCTGCCGACCCATCCGGTGCCGCGACGTGTACTGCACAAGCGGCATCTCCCGAAGCACGGCGAGCGCATCCGCGCCCTCCGGCACCGCCCCTTTCGGCACGGCGGCCACGAAGGGCTCCTCCATCAGCGGATGCGCTTCGCTCCAGTCCGGGGCGACCCCGATATCGGCGGCCACGATCATGTCGAGCGTCCGCGCCTCGAGCAGGTCGAAGAGCCGGTGGCTCGCGCCCGTCTCCAGAAGGAACCTCGGATGCGCCAGCTCTTCGCCCATCTCCGCCAGGAGCCGCGGCGTCACATCGGCGTCGAAATCCTCGATCATCCCGAGGTTGACCCGGGAGAGCCGCGAAAGATCGGCCATGGCCAGTTCCGCCCGCGCCTCCGCGGCCTCGTTCAGGATCGCCTGCGCGCGGGCGCGGAAGAGCTCTCCCGCGGGCGTGAGCGCGACGGGCCGCACGTGCCGTTCGACGAGCGTCGCGCCCAGCGCTGCCTCGAGATTGCTGAGTTGCTGGCTCGCCGCCGAGACGCTGGCGCCGAGCCGCCGCGCGGCGGCCGAGATCGACCGCTCCTCGGCGATCGCCGCGAAAACCTCGATCCCCCAGAGGGTCACCTTCCCCGGTGTGTCGACCATGCCCGCGCCTCCCGCGAGGGAGGCTATGCCGTCCGCGTGCAAACGACAATCGGCGAGGCCACATTGCCTTCCCAAAGCCCTTCCCGTTGCATCGTGCCGCAGTACGGCTAGACCGGGATGCGAAACAGGAACGTGGAGAGCCAGAACGATGTCCACCCCACGGCCATTGCCTCTGCGGCGCGGTCCGCTTCTCCTTCGACGCCGCGGGCGCTCTCCGACGCGGCCACTGCCACTGCGAGAGCTGCCGCCGCGCCACCTCCTCGCCCTTCACCACCTGGCTCTCGGTGCGCAGCTCGGCCTGGCGCTGGACCGGGGACGAACCGGGGATCTACCGCTCCTTCTGCTCCACCTGCGGGAGCCCGAGCGCCTGTGCCTCGATCCACCGCCCAGGGCAGACCGATTTCTTCGCCGCGAGCCTGCAGGACGCTTCCGACTCCGCGCCGGAGGCCCACGTGCATTTCGCCGAGAAACTCCCCTGGATCCATCTATCCGACGACCTGCCCCGGCACTCTGGCGTATCGGGGATCAAGAGCGATTGAAGCCATCCGGGTGAAGGACTAGCGTCGCGGCGACCCCACCGATGGAGTGCATGATGCCGGACGACATCAAGACCAGCTGGGAAGCCCGCGCCGAGGAATTCTCGTTTTACGGCTTCACCGACCTGCCCTCGATCCGCGACCGGGGCACCGTCGTGCTGACCCATGGAGAGGGGCCGTACGTCGTCGACGTCCACGGCAAGCGGTACCTCGACGCCAATTCGGGCCTCTGGAACATGGTCGCGGGCTTCGACCATCCGGGCCTCGCCGCCGCCGCCAAGGCGCAGTACGACCGTTTCCCGGGCTACCACGCCTTCTTCGGGCGCATGGCCGACCAGACCGTGATGCTCTCGGAAAAGCTTATCGAGGTTTCCCCCTTCGACCGCGGCCGGGTCTTCTACACGAACTCCGGAAGCGAGGCGAACGACACTCTGGTCAAGATGCTCTGGTTCCTCGCCCGAGCCGAGGAGCAGCCGCAGCGCACCAAGATCCTGACGCGGATCAACGCCTACCACGGCGTCACCGTCGTCTCGGCCTCGATGACCGGCAAGCCCTACAACAGCCTGTTCGGCCTGCCGCTGCCGGGCTTCCTCCACCTCACCTGCCCGCACTACTGGCGGGAAGGCATATGGGGTGAAACCGAAGCCGAGTTCACCGCCCGCCTGGGCCGCGAACTCGAAGAGGTGATCGCGCGCGAAGGCGCCGACACGATCGCGGCATTCGTGGCCGAACCGGTCATTGGCGCAGGCGGCGTGATCCCACCGTCGGAAGGCTATTTCCAGACGATCCAGCCGATCCTGAACCGCCACGGCATCCCGCTCGTGGCCGACGAGGTGATCTGCGGTTTCGGCCGGACGGGCGAGATCTGGGGCAGCCAGACCTACGACTTCGTACCCGACGCGATCATCGCGTCGAAGGCGATGACGGCGGGCTACTTCCCGATGGGCGCGATCATCCTCGGCCCGGATCTTTCCGACCGGCTCCACGAGGCCTCGCTCGCGGTCGAGGAGTTCCCGCACGGCTTCACGGCCTCGGGCCATCCCGTGGGGGCGGCGATCTCGCTCAAGGCCATCGACGTGATCCTCCGCGGCGACGAGAGCCACGGACCGCTGATCGACAACGTGCGCCGGCTGACACCGCGGTTCGAGTCCGGCCTGCGCTATCTCGCGGAGAACCCCAACATCGGCGAGGCACGTGGCAAGGGCCTCATGGGGGCACTCGAGGCCGTCATGGACAAGACCTCGAAGACCCCCTTCCCCGGCCATCTGTCGGTCTCCGAACGGATCGCCAATACCTGCACCGACCACGGGTTGATCTGCCGGCCGCTCGGCCAGTCGATCGTGCTCTGTCCTCCATTCGTCATGACCGACGCGCAGATGGACGAGATGTTCGAGAAACTGGACGCGGCCCTCAGGACGGTCTTCGCCGAGGTCTCCTGACCGCCAACGGGCGGGGGCTCTGCCCCCGTCGCGCCGTGCGCGACTCCCCCGGGATATTTCCGGACAGATGGAGGCGCGGGCCTACGACTTCTTGTCGAGCTTGGACAGTTGCGTCTGAAGATCGGCGAGTTGCTTCTTGATCTCGTCGAGATCGTCCGTCTTCGCCGGCTCGTCCTCGCCCTCCTCGCCCGCCGGCCCCGACGGCCAGGCGGCCATGCCGCCGGTCATCGCCTTCATGAAGGCCTCCTGCTGGGCCTTCATCGCCTCGAACCCCGGCATCGCGCCCATCGGCGAGATCTTGGTCATATTCTCCATCACCTTCGACTGCCCCTCGCGGAGCATCTCGAAGCTCATCGCGAGGAACTGCGGCACCACCGACTGCGCCTGCGTGGTATAGCTGCGGACGAGGTCGGTCAGCACGCCGAGCGGCAGGACGCTTTCGCCCCGGCTCTCGTGTTCGGCGATGATCTGGAGGAGGTACTGCCGCGTGAGGTCGTCACCGGACTTCAGGTCGATGATCTGCACTTCGCGGCCGTCGCGGATGAACGAGGCGATGTCCTCGAGCGTCACGTAATCGCTCGTCTCCGTGTTGTAGAGGCGGCGGCTCGCGTACCGCTTGATCAGAAGCGGTGTCTGACTTCCGTCGGGCATTCCATCCTCCCCGGGTTTCGTGCGCCGCAGAAAACGTTACGGCAGCGCAGAAGAAAAAGAAAGGGCGGGTTCCGAAGAACCCGCCCAGGGTATGACGCCGGCAGGGAGGAGCCAGTCGTCAATGTCCCCGATGACTTACTTCGCGGCGGCCGAGGCCTTCTTCGCGGCAGTCGTCATGTCGGTCGTGGCCTTCTTCACGGCGGCGGTCGCGTCTTCCGACATGTCCTTGCCGGCGGCGAGCATCAGTTCGACCGTCTCCATCTGGACCTTCTTCGCGACCTCGGCGAAGGCGGCCATGTTCTCGGCGGCGTATTCGGCCTGAGCCGATGCGAAATCGGTCATCGCCTTGCCGTAGTCGGCGGGCTCGTCCTTGACGGTCGTCAGGCTGCCGAACTGGCCGAGGGTATCCTTCGTCCACTTCGTCGAGATCTCGGTCGACTTCTCGGCGGCCTCGAGGGCGACCTTCGACATCTTCTCGGTCAGCGCGGCCTGCGTCTTGAACACGTCCTGCATCGCGGTCATGTCGACCGGGAACGCGCCCATCATGTCTTTCATCATCTTGGTGTAGTCCTGCGATTTCGTAGCCATGTCTATCTCCTGCGTTCGCGGGACCGACCCGCTCTGTACGACTGCAGGGGATATACATGCTGCACCGCAGCATTGCAAGACTGATTGCTGCGGTGCAGCAAAAAACTCCTCCGGCGGATCAGCCGGCGGTTTCGCCGGCCTCCGGCGCCTCGGTGACATAGGTGCCCGGCGCCGGTGCCAGGACCGGGTGGTCGGCATCGCCCGGCACGCGCGCCGGGATCTGCGCCCCGGACCGCCTCGACAGCCAAGCCTCCCAGCGCGGCCACCACGAGCCTTCGTGGAAGTCGGCCGTCTTCAGCCAGTCGTCCGGCTCGATGCCGAGGTCGTCGTTGGTGTAGTGGCCGTACTTCTTCTTCGACGGCGGATTGACGATCCCGGCGATATGGCCCGACTCCGAGAGGATGAAGGTCTTGGATTTCGAGCCCATCTGGCGCACGCCGTTGTAGCTCGATTTCCACGCCGCGATGTGATCGGTCTCGCAGGCGACCGCGCAGACCGGCACCTTCACGTCCCGTATCTTCACCGTCTCGCCGCAGATCTCGAATCCGTCCTGCGCGAAGGTATCGTTCTGGCAGAGACCGCGGAGATATTCGACTGACATGCGCGCGGGCAGGTTCGTCGAGTCGCCGTTCCAGTAGAGAAGATCGAAGGCCGGCGGCGCCTCGCCCATCATGTAGCTTCGGATCGCGGGACCGTAGATCAGATCGTTGGAGCGCAGGAAGCTGAAGGTGCGGCTCATGAAGAAGGACGACAGGATGCCGTTCTCTTCGACCTCCCGCTCGATCCCGTCCACGAAGTCGTCGGACAGGAACACCCCGACCTCGCCCTGATCCGAGAAATCCGTGAGCGTGGTGAAGAGCGTCGCCGACTTCACCGACTTGTCCTTGCGCTTCTGCATCAGGGCAAGCGTGAGAGACAGCGTGGTTCCCGCGATGCAGTAGCCGATCGCGTTCACCTGATCCTCGCCGGTGATCTTCTTCACCTCGTCGATCGCCGTGAGGAAGCCTTCCTCGACGTAGTCGTCCATTCCGACGTCCCGATAGGTCGGGTCCGGGTCCTTCCAGCTCACCACGAAGAGCGTGTAGCCCTGATCGACGATCCACCGGATCAGCGAGTTCTGCGGCTTGAGGTCGAGGATGTAGAACTTGTTGATCCAGGGCGGGAAGATGACGAGCGGCGTCCTGTGCACCGTCTCGGTG
>Ga0102940_1000836_pt1 | contig 20720 bp, 17 predicted proteins | sample SalPonR2_C_D1_MG_FD_78215 | JGI IMG/M metagenome (GOLD analysis project Ga0102940, IMG submission 78215) | Salt pond soil microbial communities from South San Francisco under conditions of wetland restoration - Salt Pond MetaG R2_C_D1_MG | ecosystem: Environmental > Aquatic > Marine > Intertidal... | reverse complement strand
TGAAACCGATGCCATTATTCACATACTCCGCTGTTTCGAAGATGATAATGTAACTCACGTGGACGGATCAATTGATCCGGTGCGCGATAAAGAGACCATTGATATAGAGCTACAGTTAAAGGATCTGGAAACAATTGAATCGCGAATTGAAAAGGTGGCAAAAAAAGCCAAAGCAGGAGCAGACAAAACAGCTTCGAAAACGCTCGAAATACTCAATCGCTATAAAGAAGTACTGGAATCGGGTCAGGCAGCCCGTGTGGTAACGCTCGATGAAACAGAGCAAGAACTCATGAAAGATCTTCACTTGCTTACAACAAAACCTGTTTTGTATGTATGCAATGTAAAGGACAGTGAACTGCAAACGGGAAATAAGCACGTAAAAACCGTTAAAGAAGCAGTAAAAGACGAAAATGCAGAAGTAATTATGATTGCTGCTGCCACTGAAGCAGATATCGCAGAACTAGAAAGTTACGAAGAGCGACAAATGTTTCTCGAAGACATGGGATTGACAGAACCAGGAGTGAATAAATTAATAAAAGCAGCCTACCGTTTATTGAACCTGGAAACTTTCTTTACTACTGGTAAAGATGAAGCACGAGCCTGGACATTTAAAAAAGATACCAAAGCACCGCAGGCTGCGGGCGTAATCCACACGGATTTTGAAAAAGGTTTCATAAAAGCAGAGGTTATCAAATACGATGACTACATGAACCTGCGTTCTGAACAGGCATGCCGGGAAGCCGGAAAAATAGCCATCGAAGGGAAAGGATACGTAGTTCAGGATGGCGACATCATACATTTTCGTTTCAACGTTTAAAAATTCTCCATATGCGCAAATTGTTTTCTTTCATTCTCCTTTTTGTTTTTTCAACTCAAATAGTCGTTTCGCAAAACATGCCCAAAGTTCCGGGTGATAAACCCAGGCTTGTTGTAGTAGCAGTTGTAGACCAAATGCGATTCGATTACCTTTATAAATTTGATAACTATTTTACCAATGAGGGTTTCAAAAAACTGGTGAACGAAGGAACAGTTTGCAAAAATGCACATCACAACTACTTACTTACACAGCAACTTCCCGGTTATGTAACCATAATGTCGGGTGCCGAGCCAGCCAGCCATGGCATTATTGCCGACAAATGGGTCTCAAGAGTAAATAATAAACTCATAGAAGCAGGTGTAGACAATAAGGTTAAAGCATTAGATGCGCACGGTGAAGATTTGTATTTCTCTCCCGGACATTTACGCACCTCTTTCTTTTCAGATGAATTAAGTCTGTCAAATAATGGGCGCTCCAAAATAGTTTCCATTGCCCTGGATGGTGATGTGGCGGCTTTGGCAGGCGGGCATACAGCAGACGACGCTTTTTGGTTCGACCATGGAAGCGGAAACTGGATAACATCCACATATTACCGGGATAGCCTACCCACGTGGGTTAAACAATTTAACGCTAAAAAACTGGCCGATGTATACCTGGATCGTAAATGGATGCCATTGCAACCAGAAAAAGAAGTAGAAGATTCAGGCAGATTTACATTAAAAGGCTTTATGCATGATTTGGTAAACCTAAAAAAACTTACCAATAATTACCGTGTACTAAAGCGCACACCATTTGGTAATAAATTAACCAAAGATTTTGCTATATCAGCGATTGTAAATGATTCCCTCGGAAAAGACAATCATACAGATGTGCTCGTTGTAGGTTTCAATGCTCCCGGCTATATCAATCAGAAAAACGGACCTATGTCAGACGAAATAGCCGATACTTATCAACGCCTCGACAGAGATATTGCGCATTTCTTATCATTTCTCGAGGCAGAAATAGGTAACGAGCATGTGCTATTTCTACTTACTGCAGACAGAGGCACAGGCTATACACCAAAATACCTCAAAAAAAACGGTATTCCTGCAGGTGAGTTCGACCATAAAAAAATGACAGCTGTGCTAAAAGCATATCTGAACGTAGTTTATGGAAAAGGTGAGTGGATTCAAAACTACAGTAGTAAGCAAATCTACCTTAACCATCAGCTTATAGAAGATGCCAAAGAAAACCTGCACGAAATGCAGGAAAGAATTGCACGGTTTTTAATACAGTTTTCTGGCATTGCCGATGCCATGCCGACATCTGTGTTACAAAAAAGCAGTTTTATGGAGGGTATTAACTACCAAATGCAAAACAGTTATCACATGCAACGCTCGGGCGATGTAATTATTAATCTTGAGCCCGGCTGGATAGAGCAAACAGACAAAAAAGTTTTACAAAACTCCGGTTACAATTACGATGTACATGTACCACTTATTTGGTATGGATGGAAAATGCCACGATTGACACTATACCGCGACATAAAAACCAGCGATATAGCAGTAACACTTTCAGAATTTCTGGAAATTGCGCCACCAAACGGAAGCACAGGAAATGTGATTGAAGAATTGCTAGGAAGATAAGGAGAGTTCATTCCTTGTCTTTACCAGATCAGCTATAAAGCCCGGGTTGCGCTCAATACCATTACCAACGACCAGCATATTTGCACCAGCGTTCCATATTGTACGTGCTTGTTGAGCTGTACGTACTCCACCACCAACAATAACAGGAATTTGCACTGCATCGGTTACCTGCTTAATAATATTATCTGGTACGGGATGTTCTGCACCACTACCTGCTTCCAGGTAAAGTTGTCGCATACCTATCATTTCTCCGGCCAGGGCCGTAGCAACAGCCAAATCGGGTTTATGGTCAGGTAATGGAGCTGTATTACTCATATATTGCACAGAGGTTGGTTTGCCGCAGTCGAATAACATATATCCTGTTGACAAAACAGGGAGGTTACATTTTTTGAGCATTGGTGCTGCAACCACATGATGGCCTATTAAAAAATCGGGGTTGCGCCCTGAAATCAGATTCAAAAGCATTATGGCATCTGCGTTTGAGCTTATTTGAAAAGCACTACCCGGAAAAAGAATCAATGGTAATTTAGTTTGCTTACGAATTAGCTCCAGCGTATGTTCAAGATTGTTAAACAATAAGCTACCACCCACTAAAATATAATTCACCTCCTCAATGCCGGGTGCACTGAATAATTGGTGGATCCGCTGCTCATCAACCTTATCAGGGTCAACGAGTATGGCAAGTTTTCTATCATCAAGCGTTAAATTACCTGTGTGCATTACATTCATTTTTCTTGTCAATAACCCAGGTCAGAATCTGATCATCAATAAACTCATACATCAATTCATGATTTGTATAAGCTTTTTCTGTTATAATGGAAGCCTCTATTCTTCGCTGCCCGTTAATTGCTATACCCTGTATTATGAGTTGTTTCGAAAACTCAATACCATCCTTTTTCAGCAGCTTATATAAACTCTCTTTTGCACTCCATAGCAAAGTAGCATCCCTGGCAGGTTGCTCATCTGAGATATATTTTAATTCAGACTCACCAAGAAACCGACTTGCAATGCGCAAAGCTTTTGATTCAACGGTTTCGATATCCACCCCGCAAGGGTGCTTGCTATGCATTAAGCATACGTATTTTTTAGAATGTGCAATGGATATGTAAGTATCTTCATTGTGAAGGAAAGGCGCCCTATTGTTATTATAACGAATATTGGCCTCCGGAAAGACTTTGCGTAATAATATTCTGGTTGCTAAATATTCTGTTTGTCGCTTTTCATTGCGCAAATGTTCCAATTCATGTTTTTCATTTGATGTAATCTCCAGCCAGGGGAGTAAATCAACGGGAGACTCTCTCAATTCCCAAAGTTGAATTGCAGTATCAGAATCAAGCCATATTTGTTTATCGAAAGGCATTACTCCCAGCGCAAAGTTTCAATTAGGTGCTCAATATCTTTTCTTGCAAACTTTACCAGAGGTGCCAGTGAATCTTCATTTGGTGCTGCTCTGAAGTAAAGTGCTCCACGAAGATAGTGATTTGTTGAATCGGTAGCAATAAATTGTATGTTTGAAGCTGCATCGCCTTTTATATCGTACAGCACACCATAAACATTCCTGGCCGGATTCATAAAGACCTGTTCCTCAATAGCATCAGCCTTAACTGTATGGCCATAAACCATTGAATGTGCATCCTCAAGCAGTTGTTTCAAATTACCATTTACTGGTTTATAGCTCAAATGAATTCTGCCTCTGCATGGTTTAATAAATATGTTTTTCCAACAAGGTTCGTCAGGGTTTACCTGCTCTATTAAGCTATATTGGCCGATTTCGAAACTATAGGGGCAGGAATCCTTCAATGTTTTGTATTCATGCTCGGGCAAATCAAAACGAATATATCCTTTGGGTTTGGGGATATAATCACCTCCACAACTAGTGATAAAAAATAAAATAATCAGTATAAATAGTACAACGGAACTACGCTTCATCATTTTGCTCATGTATAATTACTTTTACTTTTTTTATTCTACGATGATCGGCTGCTTCAATCTGCAAAGTAAAACGTTCATAATCGAATTTTTCGTATACATGAGGAATTTCTTCAGATTGCTCTAGTATAAAACCGGCAAGTGTATCTGCATTAGAGTCTTGAAAAACATCACCCTGGTAATCTATAACTTTACAGAAATCGTTAAGTGATGTTTTACCTTCGAAGAGATAGGTTTTTGTATTAACCTTAACGAAATCGCTCCGCTGTTCATCAAATTCATCAGAGATATCGCCTACAATCTCTTCCAAAATATCTTCAAGGGTAACGATGCCACTTGTTCCTCCATATTCATCTACTACAATGGCCAGGTGAATTTTTTTCTCCTGCAACTCTCCAAGCAGATCATTAATCTTTTTATTTTCAGGAACAAAATATGGTGGTCGCACGAGACTTTGCCAGCTAAAATTGGCTGTTTTTTCCAAATGGGGAAGTAAATCCTTAATGTAGAGCACGCCTTTTACATCATCGAAAGTACGCTGAAAAACAGGAATCCTGGAGTACCCGGAATCCATAATTTGGTTCAGCATGGATTGGTAGTTTGATTTAATATCGACAGCAATTACATCAACCCTCGGTTTCATTATTTCACGCACCTCTGTACTTGTAAAATCAACGATACCCTGCAGCATCTCTTTTTCTTCGTCCAGATCTTCTTGCGTCAGCTCTAGCGCATTGCTGAGATCATCAATAGAGATATCCTGTTTTTTCCTAACTTTTTTATCTACAACCGAGGTAGAATAAATAAGGAACTGACTAATGGGTGCAAATACCTTACTCAAGAAAAACAGAGGCAATGACATAAACCTGGCGAACCCAAGATAGTTATGCGTGGCATATATTTTAGGTATAATTTCACCAAATAGCAGTAAGAGAAATGTAATTAGAATAACCTGAATAATAAATCCCCAAATTGGGTCCATTGAGAAATCGACAATAGATAATGTAAGATAGGACGAGAGTATTACTATTCCTACATTCACAAAATTATTAGAAACCAAAATGGTACCTAGCAATCTTTTAGGCTGTCCGATAAGTTTGATAATTACTTTAGATATTCGGCTGTTACTATGCCGTAGCTTTTTAATGTTATTGGGTTTCAAAGAAAAAAAAGCAACTTCAGACCCGGAAATCAGGGCTGAAGCTGCTATTAATATCACTAAGATCACCAAACCAACAATGGTTTCAGTGGTCAATGGAAAAAACGTTACTTGAAAACTTAAAATCGTCGAATACGGTTCTGCTTCCAACTCCTAAATGAATTTTAGTTTATAATTCTACCTAAAGGTCAACTAGAACGGGAGATCTTCCTCGTCTGGTTGACTGTTGTAATCGGGTGATGGCGCAGGTTCTTGTGCTGCACTTGATGCTGCTTTTCCCTGATTACTATTATCTGCTGAACCCTTACGGTCTAGCATCTGCATGTTATCAGCTACAATCTCAGTAGAATAACGGTCATTACCATCGCGATCCTGATATTTGCGTGTTTGAATTCTGCCCTCTATATATAGCTGTGATCCCTTTTTAACATAATCTTCTACGACTTTAGCCAAACCACGCCACACTACAACGTTGTGCCATTCTGTTCTTTCGGTGCGTTCGCCCTGTTTGTTCTTAAAACGCTCTGATGTGGCTAAAGGGAAACGTGCGAGCGAGAGGTCATTTTCTAAATGCTTTACTTCGGGGTCTTTTCCTACATTCCCCACAAGAATTACTTTGTTTACTGACATAATACTGTGTTTTTGTTATTATAAAAAAAAGTTCATACAAAGTTATAGTAATTTTTTTTCCTTATTCAAATAAATTTCAGTTAATCTTGAAACAGGATATTCCTGTAATGTACTTTTGTTAATATTTAAGCTGAGCTTATCGGGCTGCTCCGATAACACGAGCCTTATAAAGGTTGCAAAAATGGTTTGATGGGTCAAAATATGCTTTTCTACCGGATTGATATGCATCTCTTTAACCATATTAACATTCACACCAAATTTTTTATCCGCTAACGCCAAAATTTCATTACTTGAGATATCTTCTGAATGCTCGATCATCGGAAATTCGTATAATCCCTCCCATATATCATTGGGTCCTCTTTGCTGCAAATTTGTAAAATTATCTTTAATTAATACAAAATAGTAAAACCGTCGAGTACGCTTTTTTACTTTTCGCTTCTTTAATGGAACTTCTGTTTGAATATTTTTACGCAAGGCTTCGCACCGGCCAGACACAGGACACTCACTACATTTCGGTTTTCCGGGGAGACAGATTTTTGCGCCAAGTTCCATCATAGCCTGATTAAACTCCCCGGGCTCATTGGGATCAATTAAATCATTTGCAATTTCATTAATTGTCTTAATAGTACGGGGATGGTCAACCGGCTCGTGTATAGCTAATAGCCTGCTAACAACCCTTTTGACGTTACCATCTATGGCAGGAATACACTCATTAAAAGCAATAGAAGCAATTGCTGCAGCGGTATAAGGCCCAATTCCCGGTATTTTAAGTAAATCTTTATAGTTGTCAGGAAATTGTCCTTTGCGTTCATCCACTATAAGCTTAGCTGCTTTGTGCAGATTCCTGGCCCTGGTATAATACCCCAGCCCCTGCCATAACTTTAATATATCGTCCTGGCTTGCAGATGCGAGGTCATAAATTTGTGGATACTGATCAATCAATTTATGATAATAGCTTATGCCCTGATCAACTCTGGTTTGCTGTAGAATAATCTCTGACAACCATATTTTATAGGGGTCATCAGTAAGCCGCCAAGGTAGTGTTCTTTTATTTTGTTTATACCATATTAAAAGTAACCGGGTAATGTTTTCCATCGCACAAAAATAATATAAATAGATTGGTTTTCGATGAGAATAGCTTGCATTGAGCCCTTAAAGAGCAAAATCAAACACCATTATTAAAAACCAACCATTCAGGGACTTAAAACAACAAATAAAAACCCTAAAGCAATACAATTACATTGATAAAAAGCTATAAAACAATACTATATTTAAATACTGGAATTATTTTTTTTTAAAAAACCAGAAAAATAAATTGGGTATCTTTCTTATTTTGAAATGAAAAGTATATATTTGCAGTCCGTTTGATTTTGAACTAGTAATTAATTGATAATAAAAACGTTTTAGCAATGACGAAAGCAGATATTGTAAACGAAATCTCAAAAAACACCGGGATTGAAAAAGTAACCGTTCAAAAGACGGTTGAAGCGATGATGGAAACTGTTAAAAGTTCTCTAGAGAAGGGCAATAACGTATACTTAAGAGGCTTTGGCAGCTTTATCGTAAAGAAACGTGCACAAAAAACTGCACGTAATATTTCGAAACAAACGACGATTATAATTCCAGAACACTATATTCCGTCGTTTAAACCATCGAAAAGCTTTGTAACGAAGGTGAAAGAAAATGTGAAGGTAAAATAAAAAAAAGCAGGAATTATGCCAAGTGGAAAAAAGAAAAAGAGACATAAGATGTCTACGCACAAGCGTAAAAAACGTCTTAGAAAAAACAGGCACAAGAAGAGGAAATAATTTATTCCAATATTGTTAGACTACCGGAACCTAAAGGACACCTGTTCTTTAGGTTCTTAGTTTTCACCAAATTTCTTAAACACAGGTCTTGTGAGTACCAAGGAATTAGTTGTAGATGTATCGCATAGTGAAATTTCTATTGCGCTTTTAGAAGACAAAAAACTGGTTGAACTGAGTAAAGAATCTGCCAATAGCCGTTTTTCGGTTGGCGATCTTTATCTTGCCCGGGTAAAAAAGATAATGCCCGGTCTCAATGCAGCCTTTGTAGATGTCGGTCATAAACGCGATGCATTTCTTCATTATCTGGATTTAGGCCCCCAATTCAGGTCATTGGCCAAGTATCTGCAAATAGCACTTCAGTCGAAACCTCTACCTCCATTAAGTCGATTTAAGCGCGAAAAAGATATTGATAAAAACGGTAAAATTGGCGATGTACTTAAAGGAGGGCAACAAATTGTAGTACAAATAGCCAAAGAGCCCATATCAACCAAGGGCCCACGACTTACAAGTGAAATATCAATTGCAGGCCGTAATTTGGTCTTAATGCCTTTTTCAGATAAGGTATCCATTTCTCAAAAAATCAGTAATAAAGAGGAAAAAGATCGGCTTAAAAACCTACTTACGTCAATCAGACCAAAAAACTATGGAGTAATAGTTCGTACAATGGCTGAGAACCAGCGTGTGGCAGAGTTAGATGCTGAACTAAGAGAGTTGGTTGATAAGTGGGAAAAATCTATTTTCAAACTTCGTAAAGCACGTCCGCCAAAGCTGGTACTTGGCGAGGTAAGCCGCACAACAGCTATATTGCGCGATATACTGAATGATTCATTTAACCACATTTACGTAAATGACGCAAATGTTTACAATGAAATCAAGAACTATATAGGAGACATATCACCTGACCAGCAAAAAATAGTAAAGCTTTACTCAGGAAAAACCAACATTTTCGAGCATCACAGTGTAACAAAACAGATTAAAACCTATTTTGGACGCACTGTACCCATGAAAAAAGGGGCATACCTGGTTATTGAGCACACCGAAGCACTCCATTCTATAGATGTAAATTCCGGAAACCGGAATAAAGATGCGACAAACCAGGAAGAAAATGCTATTGATGTGAATATGGTTGCTGCGGAAGAAATAGCCCGCCAGCTTAGACTGAGGGATATGGGGGGAATCGTAGTAGTTGATTTCATTGATATGCAAAAAAATGAAAACAAGCAAAAATTGCTTGATTTCATGAAACAGGAGATGTCCAAAGACAGGGCAAAACATCACATTCTGCCGCTAAGCAAGTTTGGTTTAATGCAAATTACCCGGCAAAGGGTGAGGCCAGAGACCAACATCAGCACCATAGAAACTTGTCCAACCTGCAAAGGCACAGGAGAAATTCAACCACCTGTTCTTATTGTAGACGAAATTCAGGATAAAATACGTTACGGAAAACTAAAAAAACCCAAGGGTCGTATAGAGCTTAGAGTCCATCCATTTTTACAGTCATACCTTACCAAGGGGCTCATAAACAGGAGATTAAAATGGAGATTGAAATACAATAAAAAAGTGACTATAAAAGCCGACCAATCATATACATTCCTGGAATACAACTTTTTTGATCGCAAAGGCAATATGCTGAATCTTTAATTGCATGGTTTTTGATGGGACAGTTCCTGTTTTATCATTATATTCAATCATGTAAATTTGAAAATATTTAGCTATGCGACGAAAAATTGGTAAATTATTACTCCTTGCGGTATTTCTACTCCCTCTAACAATTCATGCGCAGGTTCTTGAACCTGTAAAATGGAGTTTCAGCAAAAAAGAGCTCGAAAAAAATAAGTATGAGCTGATTTTTAAAGCTGAAATTGAAAAGAACTGGCACCTTTATGATTTAACTTTACCTGAAGGTAACATTTCGCTACCTACTGTATTTACTTTTAAAACCACTGATGGTGTCGAGTTAATTGATTCAATTCAGAGAAAATCTGAAGTATTGGAGGAGATGGATGAATTGGCGGGAGTTATGACACGTTATTATGCCAATGAAGCGGTCTTTTCGCAAGTTGTAGAAATCAGTGAACCTGAAGATACCGTTAAAGTCAGTGTAGAATTCATGGTGTGTGATGATGAACAATGCTTACCTCCTACTGAAGAAACGCATGAATATACATTTACAGAAGATATAGCTCAGGGAGCTGCCGCTCCAGCAGAAAAGGATAATTCGTCCTTAATTGGTTTTTTCCTTTTGGCATTTGTTGGTGGACTACTGGCAATTCTTACGCCATGCGTATTTCCAATGATACCCATGACAGTGAGCTTTTTTATGCACTCCGGAGACAATAAAGCAAAGTCAAAATTCCAGGCCACCGTGTTTGGTATTTCCATAATTGGAATATACACCATAATAGGTACTATCGTAGCCATAACCCTGGGACCCTCATTTGCCAATTGGCTTAGTACACATTGGCTGCCCAACATATTGTTTTTTGTAATATTTTGGTTCTTTGCAGCCTCATTCTTCGGAATGTTTGAACTTACATTACCCAGCTGGATGGTAAATAAGTCTGACAAACAAGCGGATAAAGGTGGCGTAGGCGGTGCTTTTTTTATGGCACTTACACTTGTATTGGTATCATTCTCATGTACTGCACCTATTGTAGGAACAATATTGGTAGAATCTGCAGGCGGTCAGGTACTTAAGCCCATTACAGGAATGCTTGGCTTTGCACTGGCATTTGCATTACCATTTGGTTTTTTCGCATTTTTCCCAAGGCTGCTGAGCAATATGCCAAAATCTGGGGGATGGCTCAATTCTGTTAAGGTAATACTTGGATTTATTGAATTAGCTCTTGGTCTGAAGTTTTTATCTGTGGCAGACATGACATATCACTGGGGGCTGTTGGACCGCGACATTTACATCGCACTTTGGATTGTGATATTCACCCTTATGGGATTCTACCTGCTTGGAAAAATCAGATTTGCACATGACTCTGAAGTAAAGCATATTAGTGTACCAAGACTACTACTCGTTATTGTGACATTTACATTTGTGGTGTACATGATTCCTGGTTTGTGGGGAGCACCGCTTAAAGGATTGTCAGGGTATCTTCCACCAATGAAAACACATGATTTCGATGTACAGAGGGTGGTAAGAGATAATGTGAAACTCTATGCAGGATCTGCCCAAAACACCAATGGGCAGAACCAACAAAACGATATGTTTCAAATGAGTGGCACAAATTCAGAAGCTTGCGAAGACCCTAAATACGCCGACTTCCTTGAGTTGCCACACGGACTGGAAGGATATTTTGATTACGAACAGGGCATGGCATGTGCCAAAGCCCAGAATAAGCCCGTTTTCATTGACTTTACCGGACATGGATGCGTAAATTGTCGGGAAATGGAGGCCAACGTTTGGTCCGATCCAAGGGTTCAGAAAATATTAAGAGACAAGTATGTCATTATCGCCCTTTATGTAGACGACAAGAAAAAACTCCCTGAAGAAGATTGGTATACAAGCGAATATGACGGTAAACTAAAAAATACCATAGGAAAAAAATACGCAGATTTCCAGATATCTAGGTTCAATGTAAATGCACAACCTTACTACGTACTTCTTGACCATGATGAGGAAATGCTTACAGAGCCGCGCGCTTATAATTTAGATGTTGAAGCATTTATAGATTTTCTGGAAACAGGGATAAAAAACTTTAAATCAAAGCAATAAAACCAAATTCTGAGATGCATCACTTTTTAAACTGATGTATCTCAGATTTTTTTATTGATTCTTTGTGGATTGTTTTGTAGGCCATACACCGAAAGTTTTTTAGATTTGTAATAGAAATTGCCCGGTAATAAAAATAATCCATGACCAAACTCAAAAACTTGTTAATTGCAGGATGCCTGATCTTATGTGGACTACAAACCACAAAGGCATCTGAAACAGTTGAATTATGGTTGCTGGAAGACAGTATGCACATCTATCAGCCAGATGATATCTTCAGGCAATTTCCTTCACGCTTCACCCCGCTAGAAACTTTCAACCTAAATTTTGGACTCAGTACAAATGAGTACTGGTTGGTGGTAGATATTAAAAACAGCAGTGAGAAGGAATATAATGGCAGGCTTGTGGTTGATTACGGATTATTAAAAAATATTACACTTTTCGAAATAAAAGGCGTAAGTGCTTACAAAATAAAACAAACGCCCAGCTCACATGCTTATATTTACAATATTGCAGCAGCTCCGCACTCAAAAAGACAATTTCTATTACACGTAAAAGGAGAAGGCACACCAGCCATATTACCCATTAAAATAGATCAATTCAATAACATATTACAAAACGAGTTGAAGCATACATTTCAACTTGGTGGTTTTTATGGTATATTGTTGTTTCTTTTCCTCATAATTCTATTGGTCAACTTAAGTTCAAGAGACCGTTTTTTCAGACTTTTACTTATCTATACCCTGCTTGTTCTTATCTTTTTCGGCTTACGTGACGGGTTTGCTATGCGCTTAAGCATAATTGAAAACTATGATTTACAATTCAGGTTAGTGCTCATTATGCTACCTTTACTAATTCCTATGCTTGAGCAGTTTCTGCATAAATACTTCAGAGATCTCACTGTATCGTTTCCCAGAAAGAATTCGACAAAAGCGCTACATCTGACATCTGCCTTGCTTATACTTATAGTTGCCTCAGGACTCTTACCATATAAAATACTTTTTTATATAAGTGCCGCCTATGTAATTATAGGCATTCTGATTATTGTAAAGCCGGTATTAAAGTTACAAAACTTTAGTAAAATTACAGTACTGTCGATCCTTGGTTCAATGGGTTTGTTATTAGCAGCCTTTATTATTGATATACTCCACAAAACAGGTGTAGTTCCAAATAATTTTCTTACGTTAAATGCCCTTAAAATTGGATTCTTATTACATATTGGTATTTTCATACTCGGTGCAATAGAGCGGTTCCAACTTTTACGGGTCAGAGCCTCAGAATTTAACCGGAAACTAAGTGATTTAGTGAAAGAGAAAACCGCAGAGATTAATCAGCAAAACGAAGAATTGACAACACAAACAGAGCAACTTGAGTTACAAAAAGAAGAACTTGAATCGCAGAAAGAGGAGCTTCAAACACAAAAAGAGATTTTAGAAAACCAAAATACTGAACTTGAAAAGCTTAATCTTGCCGCATCAAACACCGAAAATGTAATTTACATTTTTAATCCGGACGGAAAATTGTTGTGGTTTAATGAATCGTTCTCCAGCCAATTAGGCATGTCATTTAAAGCCTATCAGCAGAGCAATAAGCAAATCGATATTCGTGACATCAGCTCATACCCCGAAATAAGGGCAGTCGTAGATCGCATATCCAACAAGCGGGAATCTATTACTTACGAAACACCCGTTTCAATGAAGAATAAAGAAACCTGGTTCCAGACCACGCTGACACCAATTATTGAAGAAGGTAACCTGAAATACATAGTAGCTATAGACACCGACATTTCAAGGCTAAAAAACTACGAAAAGAAAATTATAGATCAACAGGAAGATTTTGAAAAACAAAAAAACCTGGCTGTTAAACGCCGGAAAGAGGTAGAACTGCAACAAAGAGAAATTACAGACAGCTTAAACTATGCACAACGCATACAGTCTGCTATTTTGCCCAAGGAAAAAAGCATGACACGCTTTTTCCCTGAAAGTTTTGTCCTTTTCATCCCACGCGACATAGTAAGCGGAGATTTTTATTGGTTTCACCGCATCGAAGACAAGTATATTTATGTTGTTGTAGATTGTACCGGCCATGGTGTACCTGGTGCATTTATGTCTATAATTGGCACTTATTTACTCAATAACATCATTATCCAGAATAATGAAACAAGGCCGGCCGAAGTACTGAAACAACTGAACCGAAAACTCAAAATATCACTTAAAAATACCGACCCCGATAACCAAACCAACGATGGTATGGATGTGGCTCTTGTAGTGTTAGATAAAGCGAAAGACACACTCACTTTTGCCGGTGCTCTCAGGCCTTTGTTCCTGTTCCAGAATGGTAAGTTCATACAACAAAAAGGAGACAAAATACCAATTACCAGTGCTATTGCAGGGAATACAATGGCGAACTTTAATGAATATACCTACGAAATAAACAAAGGCGATTCTTTTTATTTATTCTCAGATGGTATAGTAGACCAGTTCGGAGGATCGCGAAATAAGAAGTTTTTAACTAAAAGACTTAAACAGGTAATATTCGACTCGCAAATGTATGATATGGGTGAGCAGAAGAAAATCATTCAAAAATCCATAATACACTGGAAAGGAGATATTGCACAAATTGATGATATTTTGCTGCTTGGGGTCAGAATATAACGCCAGAGTCATCTCACTAGTACATAAAGAATCAAGGAGACAAATCCCTAGTTATACCTAATTTTCAGTGTCTGATTCTACAAACTTTTTAAAAGCTTCGAGGTTCTCATAAGTTTGTTTTTTGAATGCAACGGGCATAAACCAGCCAAGCATTTTCATAAATCCTTTAAACCTGAACTCCTGGTTAGAAATATAACGAGTAGAATTGGTATCAATAACCTCAAATTGACTAATCACATTATTATAAACACCTTTAGCCTTGTAGTTCACTTCTAAACGCTCAGGTAAATCATTCTTTAGTATAGTTTCGATCATTGTAATTTCCCGTTTGCCAGTTTTGAAAAAATACCGCGACCGGGCACCATCCTTTCCAGGTTCCCCCTCTAATACTTCATAAGTATCGAGCCCTTCCATCCATTTCGGATAGTTAGCCGGATTCATAAATAATTCAACAACCTCTTCTCTCGGCAAATTAATTTCGATAGCAACAGTATACTTCATGATCTAAAGCTAATTATTTGCATTAAAATTACTTAAAAATGTCTGAATAGCAATCATTATCATATCGAAACTTATATAGATCAGTTACAACCAAATAAGTTTGAAAAATAACACTAACCGGAACGAAACATTTACTTCTTCAGCTTTGAGGCTTCCTGCCTGCCTATGGTCTGTACTCTATTTAACCAGTCATTAATCTTTTCAACTTTAGCCATTTTAACAGGCGAAAAAGTGGTTACCTTAACTGGTTTGATACCGCAAAAATTCAATATACCTTTTTTGAGTGAATTGATCCCCGGTTTTTTATAAATCAGTTTTGAGATTAAATTAGGCGTATCCATCGTAGCAATAATACGGGCCGATTTACCTTTCAGGTATTTATCCCAAAACAGCGAGCCCTGACGATACTTAAAAGCAAAGCCGGGTAAAAAAACACGATCGATAAATCCCTTTAGCAAAGCTGGGTAAGTTTGCCACCACACCGGATAGATCAAAACAATATGAGAAGCCTCTTCAATTAATTGTTGAGCATTTACCAAATCAGGCTCGAGAGGAGTTTCAATGCGATAACCAAACTCGAGGTTGGTTTTAAAGTTAAGATCTCGAAGGTGCAGTAATTCTACCTCCACTCCTACTTCTCTTGCACCGTTGTAATAATGCTGAGCCATTGCATTACATAAACTCTCTTTGTCAGGATGTCCGTTAATGATTAATATGTTCATGATAGGCTAATTTTTGATTTCTAACTTTTAGAATATAAAATTTTTAGAAAAGTTTGAATTAAGCTTTAAATAGATTTAGAAAAATCTACCTGCATCGAATTCAATGACAAAGCAAAAAGTTTAAACACAAATATCTCTTGACATAAGTCAAAAAAAAAATTATTTACGTAATAATTTTTTACGAATGCGACTAAGCGTCTCCTGTTTGATTCCCAGATACGATGCTAAATATTTTAACGGTATTTGGTTTATATATTCCGGATGTTGCTCAAAAAGCTCTAAGTAGCGGCGCTCTGCAGGATAATTAAGAAGACTGAAAAGATGTAGTTCTGAATTCATTGCAAATTGCTCCGTCAGAATTCTACCTACACGTTCAATATTATGCGAATCATCATACAAACGTAAAAGTTGCTTTCTTTCAATGCTTAATACCTCCATATCTGTCATAGCCTGTACATTTACGTTGGTGGGCTTGCCAGACACAAAACTGGTGAATGATGTAACAAAGCCAGGTGCAAAATAAAAATCACTTGTAACTTCAGTTCCATCTTCAAGGTAATGAAAAAACCGAAAACAGCCCTTAGCAAAGAAAGCCATTTCTTTTGCTGCGTGTAAAGAATCAACCAATAGTTGTCTTTTTTTTATATTTCTGAAATCTGCAACCTCAACAAGCATTTCAAATTCAACGTCAGTAAGGGAGACATATTGATTAAGAAAACCTGAAAGCTGTTGGAGCAAAATATCTCGCGCCATAAAAAATGGGTTAGCCTATTGTAACAATAAAATTCAGCAGAAACTGCTACTTTTGCTCAAAAATGAAAAAAGAAACGAAAAGGGGACTTTATCTGCCTGATTTTTCTTTGACAGGTGCTTTAATCTCTACTGAATAGAATGAGAAAATTCCAAGCGATCCCACGTAAATAGCAGCATCGAAGAAACGACGCCTGACAATTTTTTCATAATTTTCCACATCCACTTCATTTTCGATATTGTGGACCTGTAGTTGATTCCAAAACAGATACAAATCTTTTCCCTCAGCCACTGTTTTCGACTTCTGTTTTGAGCTGTCAAAATCTCCATGAACTTCCCTGTTTACTGTGCAGGAAAGCATAATAAATATCAATAAAAAACTGGTCAATAGTATGCGGTAATTCATATGCGCTTAGATTTAGAGGTAAAAGTAGTAAAAAAATTGAAAAAGCAGTAAATACTTAAATCCCATTTAGATTGAAGTATTTTCTTTAGAAATTACAAAGATTACTTAGGCTCTACCATTGTTACATCATATCCTTTTAATAAAGAGTCTGATACACTAAAAAACATCTCCCTTAAATCCGGATTCAAGACAATATCTGTAAAACGATGATCTGTAAAATAATGTACCTGAGGCTCATGTTTAAAATAAGTTTCAAGTCGCATTGTTTGTGGATAGAATGTATTTTTATCCACATATAGTATCATAGTTTCAACTCTATTGGCATCTTTAATAAAAGTATTAAACCCGGGCATAAGAGCCATACCATCTAAAATGGTTTTAACGGTATAGCATTCCTTTGCATTAATCATAGTATCTTGGCCAATCTGATATTTGTAATACTCTCTGTTATTCAATGCATATCTTAACATATATTGAATTACCCATGGTGTAGTTTTGCCCCAAAAATGCTGCTTTTTCAAACCAGGGAATTGAACCAAATCATAAATTCTTGCCGTACTATCTTCATTATGTTTGCGAATTAGTTTTTGTCCATCATAAATATCCTCATGAAAAACTGTTGCGTCATCTAAAAAATAAATGTGTGCCTTTGCGCCTGTAATAGAGTCTTTTTCAAGTCTGCTATATACGAAATGTCTTTGATTTGTTTTGTTTAATGCAGGTTGCTGTGTATTGCCCCGCACCAACAACTGATTATATTTAACTGTTTCAACACAATCTATTGCTTCAATTGTATTGCCAATAATATTTTTGGCATCTTCGTTATTATGGCATGCGGTTAAAAAAAACACAATAACTAAAAGAAAGATAACTCTAATGTTCATGGGTTTGGGTTTTATTTTTAAAATCAAATCCGCAATTATAACAATGACAGTTTTTCCTAATGGGTGGAAACGGAGCAAAAATCAGAAAAGATAAAATAAGGTACGGTAAATCCCATTTTCGATCGATAGCGAAACCGAAACTCACATTTTCAGATCGGCAATTTGGACAGGTTAGCGCTTTCTGAGACCATTTTGGGTTATCAAATTGTTCAACAAGCTCTTTACTTAAATAATACTCAGGAGGTCGTCGTCGCAAATATTTAATTACGCTGCGATTAAAATCAAACAATTCATAAAAAAACTGTTTCCATGTAAATTTAAGCTTTTTTTGCGCCAACTCAAGATATTCTTTTTCTGTTTGGATAATGTAATTTAAATCTGCCTTTGAAATTTTTTTTAATTTCAATTTTTCTGGATCAAATAACAATTCCGGGTTTCTTCGTAGTTTGGTTTTTATATCCAAAACCTCATTTTCTCTGTTCATAGCATTTTCAAGCTCAGCTTGAAGCTCATATGATCCTTTTTCATCAATCAAAACACCCTGTCCGGCAGAATGTATTATGTTCCGGGCATTTTCCAGAGAATCAGCAGGCACTTTTAGTTTTACGCCACCAATGGCAACAGCTCTGAAAGGATGCACCCAAACCATGTGTTCATCAAACACAAAACTCATAATATCCTCTTCTTCAAGCCGGCCTTTTAGGATATAGCAATCTATGGGTGTGTTTGAATAAAAAACCGTTTTTAATGCATTCATCTGGATTAATTTTTTTAGATATCACAAAAGTAAAGATAAAACAGAAGCATATGAAGTTCAGAAAAATATCATTCACTTTAGTTTTTAATACAATTCACTATCAGGTTAATAAAAAGTCTATTCTTTAACAGACCATTGGTCAAAAAAAAGAGCCACCTCTAAAGGCAGCTCCTAATTAAAAAAATAAAACAGTTAATTGACAATTACACGCTTAGTATTCACTCCCTGGTCTGTTTGAATCCTGATATAGAATACACCCATACCATGTTTCCGTAAATTCAGTGTAGTTTTATTCTGAATATTGCTTATCTCAACCACATCGCCCAGAGCGTTAATAACACTAATAACACCCTTTGTCCCTTCTGTGTTAACCATAACGCTATTATGTGTTGGGTTTGGAAAAACATTGAATCCTAATTCTGAGACAGTATGAATACCAACCAGTGGCATAGTTACCTCGACGGCCTCGTCACCATCTTCCACCATTACAGTATTTGATACCGGTTCATAATCTGTTTTTGCTACGGTATAATCATAAGAGCCGTTGGGTTTATCTGTAAAGGAAGCTTCACCAGCTGCATCTGTAGTTTGTGTCCAGGTTTCTGTTCCATCGGTAAGCTCAATTGTTGCTCCTCCTAAGGCGTTAGATTGCTCGTCTGTAACACTAAAGTAGATTGTATAAGTTGTAGCATGAGGATAAAGTGTAACAGGCATATCAACTTCTGCATCACTTACAGTAAAGTTTTCAATAGCATCTTCATAACCCGATTTAGAAATAGTTGCCTCATAAGATCCATTAGGCAATTCAACCATAGCCAAACCATCGATATCAGTAGTCAGCGTTGAATCTGAAACTGCAATCTCTGCATTTTCTATTGGACTTCCGGTTGGATCGGCAACCTCAAAGTAAACAAAATACACAAGACGCAGTGTGACCTCCTCTGTAACATGCGCACCGTTTACAGTAACTTCTCCTGAAACCATTTCATAATCGGCTTTAGTAACTGTATAATAATAGGTACCATTTACAGCACTAACAGTAACTTCTCCATTAGTATCAGTATTATAAAATTTTGACCCTATTACAACAAATGCACCATCAACAGGATCACCAGTCTCATTAGTAACCATAAACGTGAGTGAATATACACTCAGTAAAGTTTCTGAGATATTTACACCCTGATCTAAGATTGTTAAAGTATCTGTAACAGGTGCATATCCATCAGCAGATATTGTGTATTCGTATACACCATTGGGCAATGTAATTTCAGTGGTTCCACTGGCATCTGTAATTAATTCTGTGCCATCAATGCTCACTGTAGCGCCCTGAACAGGATTGGAATCTACATCTGTAATTGTAAAAGAAGCCATGTAACCATCAACAGGAGACATAGCGACATTTACAGTTTGTCCGGCTCCATTTACTGCTACAGTTTCGCTATAATCTTCATACCCATTTGCAGTAATTTGATATGGGAACGTACCGTTACTAAGCTGAATCAAAACTTCGCCACTGGCATCACTCATATAATCGTTACCTGCAACGTTTATCATAGCTCCCTCAATTGGATCACCTGTTAACTGGTCTGTTACAATAAAGTTGATATCAAATGTACCTGCAACAGAAGGGCCCTGCACATAATCGACATAAGCACTCGTATAAGCAATCCCTGAACCTGCAATGGCTATAAAATATTCACCTGTTGGCATAGCACTTAAATCGGCTATTTTTTGCTCATATTCAGTATTAGTGATGGTAAAAGATTGGATATCATTCCACGTTCCACTAGCTGTATCGTCGGTATACATTACTGTTAAAGTGGCATCATTTGATGATTTCTTGGCATAGAAGGAGAATGTATCGCCGCTTTGAACATCCAACAATGGTGTAATAAGTTTCGCATCAGTCACATCTTCTGCGGGATTAAACCAAACCCCTCCTGCCCCTTCATACGTACTAAATGTGAGCGCTTTCCAGGAATCTGTTGCAGTCCAGCCTTCAGGAGGGAATGTAGTACCAACAGCATTAAAATCTTCAAGCATGCCAGCCAACCCTTCTCCGGAAAGGGGGACATCTACAGGGCTATTGTTACCATTATGTGCAATAGATAGATTGGCTTCTCTTGCACCTTCAGCTTGAGGTACAAAATTTATTGTGAGTTCTGCAGACTCGTCTTCAGTAAGTTCAATGGGAAAAGCACCATCACCGACACTGAAATCAGAAGCATTAGTACCTGCAAAATTCAAATCCGTTTGATTGATTGACAAAGTTCCAATACCAGCATTGGTAATTGTTAGAATTTCAGAAGATATCTGTCCCACGGTACTCAAACCCCAGTCAATATTTAATGGGCTTA
>Ga0102940_1000835_pt1 | contig 20720 bp, 13 predicted proteins | sample SalPonR2_C_D1_MG_FD_78215 | JGI IMG/M metagenome (GOLD analysis project Ga0102940, IMG submission 78215) | Salt pond soil microbial communities from South San Francisco under conditions of wetland restoration - Salt Pond MetaG R2_C_D1_MG | ecosystem: Environmental > Aquatic > Marine > Intertidal... | reverse complement strand
TCCCGTCCAGACCGCAAGCCTCAAGCTTAATTGCTTGGGGCTTTTTTGTTTCAGCTAAAGCCCAACGTGAGTGTATTTCCTTTATCCAGGGAATATCAACGTTTTTTATTTCGGATACGCCTTCTTCATCTATGCATGTTCGTTATTCGCACTCATCAATAGGACGACAAGGCGGTCATTCACATAATAATTACTACGGCCGATTTTATGCAGGCTTAGAAAGCCAGACTCCACCAGTTGACTGAGGTAGCTGCTCGCGGTCGGTCGTGACACGTCTAGGTCGTGCATCACAAACTCAATCTTGGTATAGGGATGGCGAAAGAGGTTGTTCAGCAGGTCCTGGCTATACAGTTTGGGCCATTCGGCCCGCAAGCGATGCTTATACTCCTGCATTAATTGGCGGATTTGGCCAATCAGCTCGATGGTCTGCTGCGCTGTTTCTTCCACGCCCCCTAATATATACAAGATCCACGCTTCCCAGGCACCTTCATCTCTTACGGCTTGCAGATGCCGGTAATAGGCCGCTTTATCGCGGATGATAAACCGGCTCAAATATAGAACCGGCAGCTCCAGTAGTCCTTTCGCCACTAGATACAGGATATTAATAATCCTACCCGTACGGCCATTACCATCATAGAAGGGGTGGATGCTTTCAAACTGATGGTGGATGATCGCCATCTTTACCAGGGGATCCAGGTCACTCTGTTCATCGTCGTTGATGAACTCCACCAAATTACTCATGTACTCCTGGATCGCATCCGGATGCTGTGGCGGCACATAGACGATCTCTCCAGTACGGTCATTCTTCAGGGTAGTGCCGGGCATTTTGCGCAAGCCTGCCCGGTTTTCTTCTAACTCCGCCTGTATTTTCAGGATATTAGGCAGGGTAAGCAACCGATGCTTCCGCACCACCTCGAAACCCCCACGCAGAGCCACGGCATACCGCTGTACTTCCTTGGTCGCTAGACTGGGCTTTTGATCGATGAAGAGTTCCGCCTTGAAAAGCTCGTCCTGAGTGGTGATGATATTCTCTACGGCCGAGCTGTCTTTCGCTTCCTGCAACGTCAGGGTATTAATCACAATGCTTTCGTTCGGAATCGTGCGCGCCGTACCCTTCAATTCTGCCAGATAGCGATGCGCCCGACTCAAGGCTCGCAACACGACCTTCGTCTCTACATCTGCGGCCAGGGGAAGCCGGGGAATCTCGTATGTGGGTGTATGTAGCATAGTATGGCAACTTTCTTTACACATTACCAATATATGTAAAAAAAAACCTAATTTCTTTACACATTTTTGTTTTATGTGAGGTTTTTTCTGTTTCCTTTACATGGCATTACCGGAAATTTATTCGGCAAGAGACTTTGCACAGGTATTCTTATCCGTTGGCCGGTAATTGCCGCAGTTTGTAAAAGAACAAAGCATTCGTCAGTTTTGATCTTTTACGGCTTTGCTAAGCTACTGCCGCTTTGCCACCTCTTTCAGCGCTGCTATACCGGCAACAATGAGTTTTGGCGCCCCCATTAGCCACAATATTCACGCTAACCATTTTCAAAAATCAAATGCAAGTAGCTGCTAAGACATACCCTGCCACCACAACGGTGGAATTCTCGTACCTTTAGGGCATGGGAGAGAAAATCCAGGACTATCGGGAATTATTGCAAAAACTAGGCATTGAGGAACTCAATGCGATGCAACAGGAAGCCTATCAGGCTATAGCGGAACGCCCCGAAGTGGTTCTACTATCCCCCACCGGTACGGGGAAAACGCTGGCTTTCCTGTTGCCCCTCCTCGACCGGCTGGAACCGGAACTGCAGGCCGTGCAGGCGCTGATACTGACGCCCTCCCGCGAGCTGGCGTTGCAGATTGAGCAGGTGCTGCGGGAGATGGGAAGTGGCTTCAAGGTCAATGCCGTATATGGGGGACGCTCCAGGTACAAAGACCGGCAAGAGCTACAACACCCACCGGCGGTACTGATCGGTACGCCCGGACGGGTAGCGGATCATTTTCGTCGCGACCCTAATCTGACCGCACACATTCGTACCCTGGTGCTGGATGAATTCGACAAGTCTCTGGAAGTAGGCTTCGCAGAAGAGATGAGAGCGATCATCAGGGCCCTGCCCGCCTTAGATAAAAAGGTACTCACCTCCGCCACGCAAAAGGTCGACATTCCCGCTTTTGTCGGATTGCAGGATCCTCAAACCCTGACCTTCCAACGTCAGGACCAACGACTGACCCTCAAAACGGTCGTCTCGCCTACCCGCGACAAACTAGAAACCCTGGGCAACCTCCTCGGCCAACTCGGCCAGGCCCGGGGTATTATCTTTTGCAACTTCAAGGATACCATTCGCTTTGTTAGCGAATACCTGCAAAAAAAGGGCATCGACCACACCGCATTCTACGGAGGGTTGGAACAGATCGCGCGGGAGCAGGCTCTGGTGCAGTTTCGCAACGGATCTCACCGGCTATTGCTGGCCACTGACCTGGCGGCCCGGGGCATTGACGTGCCCGAGTTGGATTTCATCATCCATTATCAACTGCCACCCCGTAAAGAAGAATTTGTCCACCGAAACGGACGTACCGCCAGGATGCACAGCGAAGGCATCGCCTATCTCCTCCGCCACCAGGAAGAATACCTGCCCGACTTCGTCGAAGGTGCCTCCGACCTGTACCTGCAGGAGAGCCCACCTCCACCACCCACCGCCTGGGCCACCCTCCTACTTAGTGGAGGTCGCCGGGATAAGATCTCCAAAGGGGATGTTGCCGGCTTCCTGATCAAACAGGGCGATTTATTGGCCGATCAGGTCGGCCTGATCGAACTCAAGCAAGATTGCGCCTTTGTCGCCGTGCCTCGCCAGCAAGCCCGGCAGCTCGTCAATAGGTTGAACAACGGACGGCTAAAGAAGAAAAAGGTACGGGTAAGCCTGCTGCCCTGATTGAGCTGATCTATTCGTTTATCCTGCGGCTGTTTCCCTACCGATGAACCATATTGTCGACTGGTGTTTACTGCACTTCGAAGCTCCGTTAAGTAACCCGCGTCGAGAAACAAGCGCACCTGTCTACTGAACAAGAGATATCCGCACTGAAGATACAAAGAGCATAAAACGATACGTCTACCCCAGACTCGATTAATACATGGCTTCTAGTCTTTTTGATGGGAAATTCTGGGGGAGAAATGCCCACTTTTTTTATTTATTCTCACTTTACCAAGCCAAGACCACTTCCTCCCGCAAGAAGGGAAGAAGTGGCTTTCTGTTGGCCTTGCCAGCATAATTGCCCGGTATGCTTTTTACTGATTGCCTGGCATGCGCTTCCACTCCGTATGGTTGTAGTTGCGGTGTACATTAGGATCAAAATTGGCATTGTTGGAGCCAATGATATCGCCCTGGGCATTGACGTAGTAGTTTTGATATCCTGACTGAATCTGCACCGAGCGGTTATCCCAGGGGTTGGTCATCGTGTATTCTTCGTGGATCATATTGACTTCGTTGCGACGCAGGCGATCCTGGCTGGCTGACCGGTTCTGGTAGCCCTGCATGCCCATGTCCAGCACGGCGTTGGAGGCGTCAACGTGCGCTTTTTGCGTCGCCTGGAAGGCCGCTTCGTTGCTGCGCATCCGGGCCTGATGAGCGGCACGGCTGGCGGCCATACGTTGTCGACCTTCCCGGTCGATGCGGTTCAGGTCGGCAGCGTGAGCCATGGCGGTGTTATGATCGGCTTTGGTGTTGGCCAGACCAAACAAGTAGGTCTTTTTCGCCTGCTCAAATGAAGCCGCCGGTGCTTCCAGCTCGGTGAAACCTACGCCCCAGCTGCTACCTCCCTGAGCGTGTACGATCATATGCGAAACTAGAATTAACGACTTGCCACCATTGGGCTGCTCCCATTCCGAGGCCAGCATCTGGTACGACTGTAACCGGGAGCGATTCAGGACACTTTGGATCATCCGGTGATTGACCTGAGCCACCTCTTGCAACGGGTACTGCTTGATCAACTTACCCCCCTGCTGTCGGATGGCCGGCGCAATATTCTGCCGAAAAATGGTCTGTAACGGTACGGGGTTAGCCAGTTGCTTGCCCGTCATCTGAGCCACGTACGGATCTATGTTGAAGTGATACACTTCCGTCGGACGCGAGCTTACTTTAATACCATTGGGGCCTTCGTAGCCGCTGTTGCCGTAAGCGCCGGTTACTTGTTGCCAGCTCTTGGGCAGAGGAATGTACGAAAGGGTACGGCCCGTCTTCGCATCGCGTACCGGCTTCATCTCGATGGGGTCTTGCTGGGCTATCGGCGCAGCGGCCTGTGCCTGATACGCACCGCCCTGGGCGCGGTACAGGTATTCGGCTTCCTGCGCCTCATTCTGGCAGGCAAAAAACAGGGTGCAAATAGATACGAGGGTGATAATTGGTAAAGATTTCATGACCTCCTGGTTTGTATTTTTTAATGTTGTTTGCCCGTTTATCGCAGCCATCCGGAAAAGGTCATCAGGTAAAACACTTTTTTTATTTTTTTCAGCTTACGCCAAAATAGACCATGACTACTGCTATCCGTATAGAAGGGTCCACTTGCACAAAAAAGGGACCGTCCTGTATTGGACAATCCCCTCATTTTTTTGCGCTCAGCAGCACCTTGACCTTATCACAGCACTCCGGTCAGAAACCGGCCGACAAGAAACATCAGCGGAAAAAAGCTCAGACACGCTACACAGATGGCACAATCGCGCAGGAACGAAGTAGGTGATTTAGGCTCGCTACAATCTGACGCTACTGTTTTGTTTTTCATGTTTTTCATGGCTATGTTTTTTGGTTTGCTTATGTCTGCAAGATGGGGATATCCCGTAGCTAAAATCTCGACATAGTTGGCAAAAAACCGGACATTCTAGCGCATATAAGCCACTTTACGGGTTGTTACCTGGTTGTCGTAGACCAGACGCACAAAATAAATTCCTCCCGTCAGTTGCACCGGCCTCCACTGAGGTCCATAATGTACAGGTCAGCCTGCCCTTTTTCCGGAAGGTAAAAGTCTACCTGTACCCGGCTTACAAACGGGTTGGGGAAAACCCATAGCTCCGTCTGCTCGCCTCCTGTCAGCGGTTCGGTTTGCTCCGGCAACTCTGAGCGACTCAACAACGTAGCGGGAGTCAGTGGCACCTCACATTACGCGATCACTGCCGAAAAGGTCGCTCCGGACTGGGCATGGAAGCCCGGCTGCCAGGTAGCCCTCGTGCCGGGCGCCAGGGTTTCCATCCCACCGGTAGTAGACGGCTGTGGTTACCCCGCTTTAATAACCAATGCTTTAAGCTCTGCCAACTGGGCCTTAAGGATGTTAATTTCGCTAACCTTGGCTTTCAGCACATCCTTTTCGGCCCTGAGCGCTTCAATCTGCTTCTGTTGCTCCTTCATTCCTTCAATCAGTAGTGCAGTGAGCCTGGTGTATTCTACGGCTTTGAAGCCATCATTATCGGTGGTAACCAATTGGGGTAAAACCGCCTCTACTTCCTGGGCAATGACGCCAACCTGCTGGGTAGTATCCGGGCGGTCTTTCCAGTGGTAGTAGTAACCATTCAGGGCGTTAATCTTAGCCAGCGGTTGCTCAATGGTTCTAAACTGCTTTTTAAACCGGATATCGGAACTCTCCACCAGACTGCCATTGACCGTCACATCTCCATTGATGGAGGTATTCCCGTTTTTCAGGATCACAAGAGCATCGGAGCGGTTGCTGGTATTCGCTCCGTTGCCGATGGTAAACAACCGGTCATTACTATTGGCAAACAAAGGGTTATTGGGGGTATATACCGTGGCATAGCTTCCCAGTACGATTTCAAAGGCAGAGGGGGCAAAATTCCCCACTCCAAAAGCGATAGCCCCCACTCCGCTCGAGGTAAGGTCTTTGCCCAGTGCTACCGACCCAAAATTGGTCGCATTTGCATTTTCCCCCATGGCTACTGCAAAACTCTGCCCGGCAGAAACCCCATCTCCGGCCGCAAAGCTATAATCACCCGCCGCTACGGTTGTACGGCCCAGAGCGAAAGCTGCTTTGCCGCTTGCCTTAGTATCTTTTCCAAAGGCCACCGAAAACCGCCCCACATTGGCATCATCCCAACTGTCATCTTTAACATCACCGGCCCGAAAAGCGGCTTTGATTTTGTCAAAGAAAAAGCGTTGATCGTGATCTGAGTTCCCGGCATCTCCCATCTGCAGAGATCCGAATACAAAATGATCATTTGCGATATCGACCAGGCTCGTATCAGGCCGGATGGTCCCATTATGGCGTTCAAAAAGGGTATTGGCGGCAGACAACGCCACCCATCCGCTGTCTGAGAAAAACCAAAAGCCGCCGGTATCCTGATCAAAAACCAGCAGACCAGTAGCAGGATTACTGATGGCAGTGCGTTGGGCGGTGGTCATCCGGGGGATCAAAATCCCCTTATCGGTACTTTTGACATCGAGCATGGCCGAGGGTGCCGGGGCAGAATCGTCAGCATTGATGCTGACCTGTGCCTGGGTCCCAAATAACGCGGTCAGAATCAACAGGCTAATCAGTACGGTTCTTTGGCTCATGTTGAATTTTCTTTTCAATAGTGGTTGCATAAAGTAGCCCTGTTTCCCAAAGAATATCGGACCGGCAATAAGGATGCCAGGCCGATAGCTCTGAACAGCGGATTAATATCTTACGGCAGATATATTCACCTGATCGATCTGTAATTCATCATCCGTTTGATTCATGTCGACAAACAGCCTGAAGGTATAGTTGCCGGCTGTTGAAACGGTGAAGGTGTGGTGAACCGTGACCATAGCAAATTTATCCCGGTGATTCTCAAAGGAATCCAAAAAACCGGTATCCCCGCCAAAGGTGACGGTGCCGTTCCCTGCCATTCCTATTCTAAAGGAAACCGCATCATTCCCTGAGCCTCCTATCAGTTTTGCGGCAAAGGTGGCCTGTACAACTACTAAATCACCAGCCTCCGCAGAAAGGTTATTCGTAGTATAGTTCGTGGAAGTAATGCCGCCTACTATGGCCCCGTCTATGGTTTGTGGATTATTATTGGAAACATGAGCGACCCGCGTATTATTATCCTGCCAGGTGGTATTACCGTTGCCATCAGAAGTGAGGACTTTACCGTTACCCTGGCTGCCGTCTTGTACCTGCAGGCCATCTATGGCTAATTTGCCATTCTGATTCAGGCTCATCACTTCCGTATTGTCCGAGTACCATTTATACTTATCATTGGTATTACTATCCGTATCAATCTCGAAATTCATGCCCCAGCCTGCGCCGGAAATTGTCATATCTCCACCCGAGGTTGCAATATTTTGCGCCTGCAAAATCCCGTTAAATCTCGCGATGTTACCGTTGATGAAGGCTTCTTCGTTGCCATTTACATCGAAGCGAATGACATCTTCATCGGTACTTTCTTCTACTTGAATCTTAGTGTCATTATCCGCATCTGTCATACTATTTGCGAAAGCGGTTAAATCCACCGAGCCGCCGTTGGTCAGTCCGAGGGTATTTCCACTCAATGACAGGGTCTGTGCATCTGTATTATCTAAAAATCCGCTAAGGTTAACAGTACCACCATTGGTCAGCCCCAGGGTATTTCCACTCAATGACAAGGCCTGTGCATCCGTATTATCTAAAAATCCGCTAAGGTTAACGGTAGTAGCATCTCCCGAAAGACTGAGCGTATTGCCCGCAAGGGAAAGATCCTGATTAATATCGGCAATGCTTGTCTCTATCACATCTCCACTACCTGTAACAGCCAGTAATTCCGCCACTGTGCCGGTTTGATTTCCCTGTCCGTATTCAGGTAGCCGTAGAGTACCTGTATTGGTCAACCCCAGCGTAAGACCTAGATTGTCGGGGTCCTGATCTAATCCAATGGTGTGAAAATTCAATCCGCTGCCGTTAGAAGAAACCGAGCTTGGCGATACTATAGCAGCTGGATATTGATTGCCTGAATTCAAAAAGGAAATTCCTATATCCTCACTCGTTGTCCGCTGCAATGTAAGGGCATGTCTAATGCCTGATGATGTAAATTTGAGTTCGGAGCCATTCAGGGTAACCGTTCTGTTACCCGTCACCGTTCCGTCATTGGTAAACAGGTTGGTGTTGTCCAGGTAACTACTCAAATCCACCGATCCGCCCTCTTCTAAACTCAAAGTATTTCCGGTAAGGGCGAGTTGCTGATCGTCCGTATTATCCAGGTAACCGCTCAGGTCAATGGCTGCACCCCCATTTTCCAGGCTAAGAGAATTGGCCGCAAGAGTAAGTTGCTGATCATCCGTATTGTCGAGGTAGGCACTTAGATCCACCGATCCGCCGTTGGTCAGTTCCAGGGTATTCCCCAAAATGGAAAGTTGCTGATCATCGGTATTGTCCAGATAACCGCTCAGGTCAATGGCAGCGCCGCCATCTTCGAGGCTCAGGGAATTGTCGGTGAAGGAAAGTTGCTGATCATCGGTATTGTCCAGGTAGCCACTTAGATCCACCGATCCGCCGTTGGTCAGTTCCAGGGTGTTGGTATTCAGGGAAAGGGTTTGATTGTCGCTATCGGTTAGAGAGGTCCAGCCCAGGTTCCCGGTTCCATCCGTGGTTATGACCTGACCGCTGGTACCATCATTAGTTGGAAAAGTAAAGGCATCGACCACGGACAACCTCCCGTTGATGAAGGTGTCCCCATTCTTTAAAATCCACAGGGCATCCGAGCGGTTAAATTGGTCTTGCCCATTCCCAATCGTAAACAACCGGTCATTTTCATTAAAGTCGAATGGATCAATTGGCGTGTAATCCGTGGCATAGCTGCCCACCACCATCTCCATATAGGAGTGTGCGGTATTCCCTAAACCAAAAGCTACTGAACCCAGGCCATCGGCATTCAGGTTATTGCCCACGGCTACGGAGCCAAAGTTGTTGGCATTCACCTCATCTCCCATGGCCAGTGAAAAATCTTGATGCGCCGTGACCCGGTTGCCGGCAGCAAAGCTGTAATTTCCCAGGGCATCGGCATTATTGCCCAGAGCAAAACTCCCCTCTCCACTTGCGATGGTGTTGCGGCCAAATGCAACTGAAAAATCGCCAACATTAACCTCGTCCCATTGACCCTCATTCACCCCACCTGCCCGAAAGGCAGCTTTAGATTTATCGAAGAAAAACCGCTGATCAGCATTAGAAAAACCCGTATCGTCTAACACAGGGGCACCAAATACGAAGTCTGCGGTACTGTCATCCGTTAACCGGATGACATCAGCAGCAGAGTTGTATTCAAAGACAGGGTTAGAAGTAGATAAAAATTGCCACACTGTTCCAGTGTAATAAAAGAAGCCGCTTTCATCGGTATCGTACACCAAAAGGCCCGCTGCCGGGTTGCTGATGGCCTCACGTTGATCCGTATTCATCCTTGGTATGAGCATACCTTTATCCGTACTTTTGATATCTAGCATAGCCGAAGGGTCCGGGCTACTATTATCGGTGTTGATGCCGACCTGTGCGTGGACTGCCTGGCCAAAAATAAAGAAGGCAAATACCAGTGGGTAGATAATCTTTTTCATGATCTATGGTTATTTTTTATTATTCGTAAATGGGGATACACCGCAGCCAACATCCGGGTATATCTGGCTAAAACGCAGGCACCTTAATGGACATATACGACCTTACGCGTGGTCACCTGGTCCTGATAGATGAGGCGTACGAAATAGATTCCTCCCGTCAGTTGCTCCGGCGTCCACGACAGGCGATGTACGCCGGCGTCGTATTGGCCCGTTGCCAGTTGGTGTACCCGGCGTCCGCTCAGGTCCATGATGTACAGGTCAGCCTGTCCTTTTTCCGGAAGGTAAACGTCTACCTGTACCCGGCTTACAAACGGGTTGGGGAAAACCCGTAGCTCCGTCTGCTCGCCCCCTGTCAGCAGTTCGGTTGGCTCGGGCAGCTCTGAGCGACTCAACAACGTGGCGGGAGCCGGCGGCACACCACACTCCGCGATCACCGCTGAAAAGGTCGCTCCGGCCTGAGCATGGAAGCCCGGTTGCAGGGTTATGGTTTGGCCCGCCTGATAACGCACCGTGGTACTGGGCGCCAGGGTTTCCGCCGAGGTCAACGTCTCCTCGGCCCGGTGTTGGGTGTCCTGGGTGACCGTTTGTGCGATCAGCACAATATCTACCTCCTGACACTCGCAGTCATCAATCACTCCGTTATTGTTGGCGTCGACCTGATCGTCACCACCCGGACAAAGGTCACAGGCATCACCCACGCCGTCTCCGTCGCTATCTTCCTGATTAGGATTGGGGTTGGCGGGGCAGTTGTCCACCTCGTCTGAAACCCCGTCTCCATCCTGATCATTTGCCACCATCCCGGGAGAGCCTAGCGTCCAGATACCGGCGACCGCATCTGTGGTATACTCCAGGGTATTCGCTGTGGTATTGCGGTTGGTTCCTCCTTTTTCCTCCCAACCTGACGAGGGATTATTCCAAAAGGTCAATTCTGCCTCCGGCAGGCCGTTCAACTCAGCGTCGAAATAGGAAAAAGTAAGGGTCGCATCTTGCGTGAGGGCCTCTGTGGGAGTAACCGAAAAATAGCGGGCAATTCCCACATCTTCGGGGAGCACCGGCGGCTGATGCCCCCGGCGGAGGGTTGTCGGGCCCAGGTTAGCCGGCGTGGAAATCGTCAGTCCCAGATTACCTGGATTGATATTGGTCGGTGCGTTGAGGTCGATGGTCTTGACCACCTCGCCTCCAATTGCGCCCACCACCCGGTGTTGTTCTGATTCATTGAGCAAAATGCCCTGTGCCTGCCCTAAGGTGAGGTCAAAGCCGTTGAGGTCGAGCTGCCCCTGTACAAACTGCAGGTTTCGGTCGACCGTTAGTGGGGCCGTCAGCAAGACGGACTGCCCGGGCTTATTCAGCAGCACATCAAAAAGTGAAGTTGTACCCGTCCCACCGATCGTAGTCAGGGTGGTACCGGTCAGCACCACCTGACCATCAGTAGCCTGCAGGGTACCGTCGTTGACCAGGTCGCCATTCTGCAGTACCAGGCTGACTGGGCCATTGATGTTGACGTGCCCGCCTTTGATGATCAGTTGGCTTTGGCCAAAAGACGCTACCACCAGGCCTAAGAAGAATACGAGTATAGGAGTGAGCTTTTTCATGGTATATGTCTCTTGTCTGTTTATACGTTTCTCTTACTGCTTTTCGAAGTAGTTCCGGCTTTGCCAACCACTTCCAGCAAGTCTATTTATTATTGGCTTGTAAGGCCTTTTTCAATTCTTTCCAGGCCGGCTCTGAGGATAGCAGAAAGTCGGTCGCCTGTACCGTATTCCGGGCCGGTATCGCCATGGTGTTTCCTTCCGCCAACCCAATGGAAAAAATCTGTCCATCCGGGCCGGTAATGCGGACTGCCGGCAGCAGCCGCTCCAGATCATTTCCCCAGCCCAGCCATTCAACTTGGAGGTCGTTTAGTTCCATCGTGCTGGGCGAGCACTTTTCTCCTTTAAGGATTACTTTTTTTCCGTGAATGACCAATGAACAGGGTTTGGGACGAGCCCGACGTTTGCTTCGATCCAGCCAGAATGCCACCGAAACCACCACCAACCCACCCAGCGTCAACAGCGTCCGCTCGCCAGGCTCCATATCCGCCAGTACCAACAGCAGGCAATACATGGTCAGTACCGGCAGGATCACAATCGTAACCAGGCGCGCAAAATCCTGCAGGTAGGACTGATATTCGTTGGGCTCCAACACAAAATGAAAGGCGCCTGCCGTGGGGCGCGTCAGGCCCAGTTGATCCGGTAAGTGTATATTGGTCATGGCTGATCCTTTTATGAGTTGCTCTATCTTGAGCACAGCACAAAAATGGCCTGATCAGATAGCGAAAATCCGGACATTTATGGCCAGGATCCGGACAAATAGGGGGGCGGAGCAAAGTAACCCGCGAATTCACCCCCATCAATCTCCCTCAAGAGGGAAGAGAAAGTCTTCCGCCAAGATCATTCTTTGTCAGCGGTAATCATCCCGCGCCCTTGCATCCCTAAAGGGAAATCCGCCCGCGGGAGGAGGGGGTGATAGGTTCTGGAAAGAAGAGCATAGGTAGGAAAAAGTGCGTGCTGTCAGGTACGCCAGATAGGTAGAAAAGAGAATATTGTTATTCAGAATCGTGCCTTTAGGTACGGAAGGTGTCTCGCGTAATATCACATTTCGTACCTACGGCACGAACCCTTTACCAAAGGACTTCTCTTATCTACCCACATTATGTGCCTGACGACACAAAGCCTAGTGGTCTGTCAAGTTTGAAATTATGGGTTGGAGCTTGCAAAGCTATGATTCAAACTCTGGGTAGCCGCATTCGGATATTCACCCCCACCTGCCGTGCTCTTTTTGCCACCGGCAAAGCTCGGCTAATTCCTTGGGAGGGGCGGAAGGGGTGACTAAGCTCAAACAGATTACTCAGTATTTCCCAAAAGCGTATAAGACAATCCAAGTGCCTTTACCCGTACATTCAAACTTGACAAAGCACCAGAACCAATTACCCTGCCTTCTAAAGGGGACGCCGGGAAACTTGCGCTTCGATATAGATCCAGATTTTCTTATCAGATGGATGAAAACCAACCACTGCCCTTTGACTCCGAAGCAGTCATACCTCGCTTGAACTGGCCCGGAACGTTATAATGACTTCGGAGAAGTCACTCCTCCTTCCGGTGGGAATTAAAGTTGGATACCGCTGCAACCTATCAGAAAGTCCGGACCGTTTACCAGGATTACTCATTTTAGAAAGTGCCCCATTTCCGAAGAAGCCAAAAAATCATAATCCCATAAAACCTGAACAAATACCGCCTCCCTCTACAAATACTCACTGGGGGATTTGCCAAAATGGGCCTTGTAGAGTTTGGTGAGGTAGCTTCCAGAACTGAAACCGGTCAGGCCAGCGACTTCGGAGACCGTTTGGCAGGCCTTGTTTTCGAGAAGGTGGCGGGCTTTTTGCAGTTTGATTTCCTGGATATACTGATTGGCAGTGAGGCCCGTGATGGTTTTTAGTTTGCGGGCAAACTGGCGATCGCTCAGAAAGACCTTATCGGCCAGGAAGGCAGTCGTTAGTTTGATGCCTTTTTCCATGGCCTCTTTAGCGCCTTCCTCCACCTCCTTGAGCCAGGTGAAATCGACATCCTTTACCGGATCAAAATCGACTTCCACCTTACTTGATTCCGTACGTTCCACCTGCCGGGCCGCTTGTCGCTCCCGGTAGTTACCAATGAGGTTGGCGACGCGTACCCGCAGTTCCTCCGGCGAGAAGGGTTTCATCAGGTAGTCGTCCACGCCCATGCGCAGGGCCTGTAGCTTGTCTTCCTCGGCGGTTTTGGCCGTAAGCATGATCACCGGAAGCTGCTGCCAGCGGGGATGCTGCTTGATGCGATCCAACAGCTCGTAACCATCCATAACAGGCATCATGATGTCGGAAATGATCAGATCGACCCCGGCCACCTCGGCGGTCTCTTCGGATAGCCACTGCCAGGCTTCAGCACCGTGCTGGGCAACCTGGCACTGATATGCTCCAGACAGTAGACTGACCAGTAACGCCTGCATATCAGGATTATCCTCCACGAGCAGGATTCGGGGTAGATCGGCCTTATCGGGCGGCTGTTCGGTCGCCAGCGCTTTTAGGGTATCCTGATCCCACCTGACCTGGTTGGCCATTTCAACAGCAGCTCCCTCCTCCGTGGCCAAGCGGGCAGGCAGCCACAAATGGAAACACGAGCCTTTACCCCATTCGCTCTCCACCGTCAACCTACCCTGCATTAGCCTGGCCAGTTCGTTAGCAAGTGACAGGCCGATACCGGTACCGCCTTCTATAGAAATGTCATTCCTACTGGTCTGGAAATACCGATCAAAGATGTGGGGCAGGTCTTCTTCCGGGATACCCCGTCCGGTATCCCGTACCGAAAAATGGAGCAGGTCGCCCTCCAGGGAAAGGCCGCATTTGACCAGCCCGTGGCGCGGCGTAAACTTGAGGGCATTACTCAACAGGTTATTGATAATTTTTTCCAGCCGATTGCGATCTACCCAAAAGGCAGCAGTCTCCGCCAGAGAAGATTCGTAGACATACTGAATCGATTTAGTAGTGGCAGCCGGCTGATACGCCATGAACAGATCGTAATAAAAGGGCGTGAGTGCGGTGGGCTCCTCACGCAGATTAACGCGCTGGGCGTCCACGCGCGAGAGCTCTAGCAATTCTTCCACCAGGTCGCGCAACTTGCGGGCGTTGCGCAATACCAAGTGCAGCACCTGACTGTTTTTACCCTTAGGAGTCCTGGCTAACAACTCCTCTACGGGTGCCGAAATGAGTGTCACCGGGGTACGCAACTCGTGGGAAATATTGGAGAAAAAGCGAGTCTTCATTTCATCCACTTGCTGCAACTCCTGCGCCTGGGCTTCGATCAGGTCCCGGTCGGCCCGAATCTCTTCCGTGCGGCGGGCAACTTCAGCCTCCAAGCGGCGATTCTCCAGCTGTTTGTTGCGGGCCCAGATCAGACCGAAGGCAATAAAGGGTAACGCCAGCAGGACGTAGAACCAGGGCTGCCGGTAAAAGAAATCATGTACTACCAGAGGGATCCGAATAGGCTCTTGCGCCGAGCGATTACGAAAATCAGCACCGGTGATTTCCAGGTCGTACCGGCCCGGAGGAAGGCGATCAATATTCAACTCGTGTTGTCGCCCCAACTCAATCCACTGGTCCGACAAGCCGGCAAACCGGTAAGCGTAGCGGTGTTTTTGGGGCTCTAACAAAGTAGACAGGCCAAATTCCAAATGAAAAAAAGGATTATCCGGGGGAATATGAATCGGCGAAAGATCTTGTAGTCCCGCCTGCCGGGTGACTTCCCTGCCGGCGGCACGATCAAAATAGCGTATTTCCGTAAGGTAAATGCCCACCTCTTCGTCCTGCTGTATGTTCGCTTTAAATTCCTGAGGGTCGATAATGGTGATACCCTGAGAACTGCCGAAGTACAACTGCCCGGCAGGTCCCCGATAGGGATCGAAACGTTCAAAAATATCGGTGGATAATCCCTCCTCTTCGTAGATACCCGTAATGACCTCTCCGGATTCCGTCATGAGGGTGATGCCGTATTCGGTAGCCACCCATACCATCCCCTCTTCGTCAGCAATAATGCTCATTACGGCATTATTCGACAACCCATTTTTTTCACTAATTTTGGTAACTGCTCCGCTTTCCGGATCAAAAATTTGCAACCCGTCCGAGTAGGTACCTAGCCAGATTCGGCCCTGAGTGTCCTCAAAAATAGAGGTAAACCGATTTTCCGCAAAGCCGTCCTCCTGCGTGTAGCGCCGAGCGGTACCGGCTTCCCAGTCGATACGCCATAAGCCATCATTGGTCACCACCCATAACCAATTCCGGGAGTCGAGGAATAAGTCGCGCACGGTACCCCGCAGGTCGTTAGGTATATTGCCCGGAATGACTACCTCTTTTTGCTCGCGCAGGTCGTAAAAGGATAAAAAACTCCTGTCGTGCTGCAGCGCTACCAGATCATTAGGCAGCAGGCAAAACAACTGGGCACGGAAGGGTATTTTAAAGGCTTCGCACGTATTTCGCACGGGGTCGTAGCGGTTCAATAAATCCTGGGAACAGAACCACAAAACGCCCTCGTCGTCCGGTATCAGTTGTTGCCGCATACCCCGGCCGAAAAACTCCTCCGAAAGGTCGCACGAAGCCCCCCTGAAACGGGAGTATTCTCCTGTTTGTGGGTTGAGTCGAAACCACGCCTCATTCACCGTATTGACCAAAAGGTCACCTCCCGGCAGGCTGGCCATAGAGCTGATCCATTTATCGGGCATTACCGAGCGGACCGCAGCGGTGCGCCGCACGCCCACCTTATTCAGTTCTCCATTGTCCAGTACCAGTACCTCCCGGGTAAAATCGGCTGCAAATAGTTTGCTGATTCTGGAAAACCCGGCTACCACCGCAGAATAATCCCAACGCCGGCCATCGGTAGTCCATAGTAGTGCCCGATAACGTTGATCGCCCCCCCGGTATAGCAGGCAAAGATTCCCTTTGTCATCCTGAAAAAGCGTTTCGTGTTTCCAATCGACAGGAACATCCTGCTCCGTACGAACAAAGCGATCCGTCGCCGGATCGTAGCGCAACAAATAATTTTGTCCCCGCTCAGGTGCAGGGATAGAAAAATACAAATTGCCGTCGGGTGCCTGTATCAGTTGAAACCTCAGGTCTGCCTGATAACGTTTTACCTCCTGTAAGTCTTTAGGAACATCCAACGATGCCAGCGAATAAGTGCGCAGATCGCCGGTAGCGCGGTTAATGCGCAATAGCGGAAACCAACTACCCATCAACCAAATCTCCTCTTCGCTGGCCCACAGAGTGTGTAACGAGTTATTGGCCCAGTGGAGATTCTGATCCTCCCCGGCTTCCCAAACGGTTTGCATCGACGTGCCTTCTAATGCCCAGATGGCGGTATAATCCTGCTCATTGGTAAGCAGCAGCAAGTGCTCTCTGGCTGTTTTAAAGGTTCCCTTCAAGGCCAGTTTATTATCATCTATCGGCTTTTCCACCATGGTAATCTGCCGGGTATCCGGCTCGATCAGGAAATAGTTCTGCCCATACGAACTACAGAATATTTGTCCCGATTGGGTCAACCCCAGAATACCCGGGAAGAGTAAAGGCGTATCGTCTTCGGGATGATAAGGCTGAAAAGGCTGGTAGTTGTATCCGTCGAACTGAAATAGCCCAATGGCATTGATGAGCCGGTGTACGCCACAAGCGTCGAGCCATACCCGGCCGCGCTGATCCCGCACTGCCGTGTTGAAACACTTTACAGCAAAAGACGCTTCCTCCTGGTAAAAGCGATTCCGGTAGGAAGGAAGCAACTGCCCATCTACCCCAACCGGTTGTGCCGTTATGGAAAGGCTGCCCATCCATAATAAAAACACTATGTTGATTCTATTCCAGGTCAAGTGTGCTATGATTTGCTATAAAATATATCAAACATAGTGTTTAACACAATAAAAAAACCGTATTACCGGGAAAAACATCTATACCGCTCACGACGTGACCAGGCTTTGTCCGAGCGCACCGTCTCAGTATAACTCGTCCCTGTGGCAAAAGTATCGGCCGAGTCTACTGCACAATATCCAGTAAATTTTCTTCCAGGCTCGGATAAGAGGCTTCGATGATGCGGCCCAGCTCTTCCCCATCTTGCAGCACGATAAAAGTTGGTACGTACTCAATATTCCAACCGTCTTCGTAACCTTGGGGGGTTGTGTTGTAATGGTCGGGGTCGTTGGTGACCGCGTACATGGTGACCTGACGCTCCTCCACACCGAGCTGATCCAGAATCTTAAAGAAATGCGGCACCTCCCGCTGACTGTCGGAGCACCAGGTACCGAGAAAAACCAGAAATCGCTTGTTGTCGAATTTTCCCTGCAATTGCTCTACCACCTTGGTCTGTGGTGTATAGGCCTCGTAGCCGGCTGTAAACCAACTGGCATAGCCTTCTTGTTCCAGGCCATCGCGGTCGATTGCGCCCAGTAGAATGCTCCCACCATAGACATCTTCCACTTCCACGTTCCGTTCTGAGGCGGAGGACTGCGTTTTTTCCGCTATTTTTGGCGTACAGCCATAAGCAAAAAGTAAAAGTAGTAAAACTGGTGCGATGTGTTTTCGTATCATGGTAATTTTCATTAGTGTATGCAGCAAAGGAACAACACTCTGCCGAAAATTGATTGATCCAACTAGAAAAAGTATCTTCCGGAGCAACAATACACGATACTATGGGCAAGGAGATCGAGCGTAAATTCTGGCTGCCGGAGCGACCCGTTTTTTTGCAGCAAGCCACGCCCCAATCTATCCAACAAGGCTACCTGGCCGTACAAGCCGATGGTCGAGAGGTACGCTTGCGCAAAAAGGATGAGCAATACACCCTCACGGTAAAAAGCGGTACCGGACTGCAACGCGACGAATATGAGGTCATACTGAAAGAGGCGCAGTTTCAGACGCTATGGCCGGCCACCGAAGGGGTGCGCTTACGCAAAAAACGCTATCGTCACGCGCTCCCCTCCGGACTAACCCTGGAAATTGACGAATACGAAGAACCTCTGACCGGTCTGCTCATTGGCGAGATCGAATTTACCGATGAAGCCTCCGCCCAGGCATTTGAGCCTCCCACATGGCTGGGCCTGGAGGTAACACAATATTCACTGTTTAAAAATAAAAACCTTTTGCAGGTTACTTCCCTGGCAGAGCTAAAAGCACAACTATGAGATACTGGCCACTCCCTCTTCTCTTTTTACTGGTCGCTTGCAGCACTGACAGCGATCCTACCGCCAAGCGGGCACCGCAGGAGCGCCTGATGATTGCTACGGCCGCCAATGTGCAATTTGCTATGCGCGAGCTTGCCGAAGCTTTTACGGCTCAAAGCGGTGTGCCGGTCGAAACAACCGTTAGCTCTTCCGGTAAGCTCACGGCCCAAATCATTCAGGGAGCTCCCTACGATCTGCTTCTGTCGGCCAACCTAAAATATCCCGACACCCTGATTGCTCGCCAACAGGCCGTACCGCCCAACCGTACCTATGCCCGGGGGGCGCTCGTGCTGTGGACAACTCGTGATCTGAATGTAAAACAGGGGCTAGAGCTACTCAATAATCTACCGGGTGAAAAAATTGCCGTAGCCAATCCACGCAATGCGCCCTACGGTGCGCAAAGCATTCAGGTGCTGCAACGCACGGGCCAATTCGCTGCCCTGCGCAGTCAGTTAATTTTCGGCGAAAGCATTTCCCAAACCAATCAATACATTGTTTCCGGCGCGGCGGCCATTGGCTTTACGGCAAAGTCGGTCGTGCGCTCTCCCGAGATGAACGAAAAGGGTCGTTGGGTTGATGTGCCCGACTCCCTCTATCAGCCCATTGCTCAGGGAGTCGTGGTTACCCGCTATGGGCAAGAAAACCACCCGGTAGCAGCCCGGGCTTTCCTTGAATTCTTGTTTTCTGACGATGCTCGGGCTATCTTTCGGTCGTTTGGTTATCAATTACCGAGCGAAGACTATCCGCAATGACGTCTTATTTTACCGAACCATTTTGGCAGACCCTTTTCCTGACCTTTCGCCTGGCTGCGATCACCACCCTGATCCTGGTGGTTATTGGTGTACCGCTGGCCTGGTTTTTGGCGCAAAGCCGCAGCCGACTGAAGCCATTTTGGGAGGCTATTGTCAGTATGCCGCTGGTACTGCCGCCCACGGTATTGGGCTTCTACCTGTTACTGGCCTTCAGCCCGGAGAGTACCTTTGGTGCCTGGCTAACAGACCAACTGGGCATTAAACTGGTGTTCACCTTTGGCGGTCTGGTGGTGGGCTCCATTATTTACAGTCTGCCGTTTATGGTACAGCCGATCCAATCGGGCCTGGAAGGCCTTTCGCCGCATTTGGCGGAAGCTTCCTATACACTGGGAAAATCGCGCCTACAAACGCTGCTGCGCGTACTCCTGCCCAACATCCGCGGCTCCCTACTCAGCGGCATTGTACTCTCTTTTGCCCATACCGTGGGGGAATTTGGGGTAGTACTGATGATCGGAGGAAATATTCCGGGCAAAACGCGCGTGGCCTCCATCGCTATCTACGACGAGGTGGAAGCACTAAATTACGCGGTAGCCGGTCAATACGCAGGGGTACTGGTATTCTTCTCTTTTCTCATTCTGCTTTTTGTATACTCCATAAATCGCCGGCTATGATTGAGGTGAATATTACCATGAAGCTAACGGCCGCCCAGGGGCCTATGACCCTCGATGTAGATCAGCAATTGCCGCAGGGGCAGTTTTTAGCGGTGAGCGGACCGTCGGGTAGTGGCAAGACGACCCTGCTACGTATCCTGGCCGGACTGGCCCGGCCCGATCAGGGTTACCTGCGGGTGGGGGCCGATGTTTGGATGAATACCTCCTACCACACCTTCCTACCCCCGCAAAAGCGACATGTCGGCGTCGTCTTTCAGGACTATGCCCTTTTTCCCAATATGACCGTGGACGAAAACCTGCGCTTTGCCCTGGGCCGTGGCGATGATTCCCGGGTCATTGACGAGCTGATCGACACCATGGAGCTAGAACAACTAACAGGCCAATATCCACGTACGCTCTCGGGTGGTCAACAACAACGAGTTGCCCTGGCACGAGCTCTGGTGCGGCGCCCCAACCTGCTGCTCCTCGACGAGCCCCTGAGTGCGCTCGACACCGATCTGCGGCAACGCCTGCAAAACTATATCCTGCGGGTTCACCATCAGTTTGGCCTGACCACTGTGCTCGTCAGCCATGATTACAGTGAAATCCGGAAAATGGCCGATCAGGTATGGCGGCTCGAAAACGGCCGGGTGACCTACGCCGGTCCACCTACCCGGTTAGCTCCCCCGGAAAATTGGGCGGAGGCCTCCGTAGCAGCCACTGTATTGCGCTGCCGCTCTGCTAAAGGTATCTTCGAAGTGACCATCCGCCTGCCTTCCGGCAAAACCGTACAGATCCCTTATCACGGAAGCATTGCTCCCAATCCCGGCGAGCAAATTGCCGTTACCATCAGTGGCCCGGTAAGGACGGGTGACGGGTGACGGAGGACGGAGAGACGGAGGCATGAAGGGATGAAGGGACGGAGAGACGAAGAGACGAAGAGACGGAGAGACGGAGAGACGGAGAGACGAAGAGACGAAGAGACGGAGAGACGGAGAGACGGAGAGACGAAT
>Ga0102940_1000832_pt1 | contig 20744 bp, 26 predicted proteins | sample SalPonR2_C_D1_MG_FD_78215 | JGI IMG/M metagenome (GOLD analysis project Ga0102940, IMG submission 78215) | Salt pond soil microbial communities from South San Francisco under conditions of wetland restoration - Salt Pond MetaG R2_C_D1_MG | ecosystem: Environmental > Aquatic > Marine > Intertidal... | reverse complement strand
GCTGCCGACGCTGGTCATCACAGCCGACCAGGATCGAGCCACTTCGCCGCAAAAAGCGAAGAATATTCACCAGCGCATTCGCGGCTCTCGGCTGGTGACGATCGAGGACAGCGGGCACATGACGGTCGCCGAAAAGCCCGACGAGGTCAATTGCGCGCTTGGCGACTTCTACGCATCGCTGGCGCCGACCGATTGAATCATCCGGCGTGTCGATCGCCTTGGGCTAAACTCGCCACATGTGGTCCAGCCTCGCCGTCATGATCTTTCTGCTCGTACTGCTCGCGCTGGGCGCGCTGGTCTGGGTCATCGTGATCTTCAACCGGCTCGTTCGGGCCCGGAACCTGGTCCGCGCCGGCTATGCCGATATCGATGTTCAGCTCCAGAAGCGCCACGACCTGGTGCCCCAGCTGGTCGAGGCGGTGCGCGCCTACGCCGGCTTTGAAAAGACCGTGCTCGAGGACGTCACGCGGCTGCGCGGACGCGCTCGGGAAAAGGCCGAACGCGCCGATGACGTGATCGCTCGCGACGCCGCCGAGCAGGCGCTGGCCGGCGGCCTCGGCAGGCTGGTGCTGCTCGCCGAGGCCTATCCAGACCTGAAGGCCGGCGATAACTTTCGCCAGCTGGCCACCGAATTGACCGAAGTCGAAGACGACATCGCCCACGCGCGACGCTTCTACAACGGCGCGGTCCGGCAGTTGAACGACCGTGTCCAGCACGTGCCCGACCGCTTCGTGGCCGGCCCTTTCGGCTTCAGGGCGGAAGCTTTCTTCTCGGCCGGCATCGAGACCCGCCGGGCGCCCGACGTCGGCCGGGTGCTCGGGGCAAGCGACGCATGAAGACGTTGCTCGCGACGCTGATGATCCTGCTCGCCGGCGTTTCGGGCGCCGACGAACGCATAGAACGCTTTGCCTCGGAAATCACGATCCAGCCCGACGGCAGCCTGTTCGTGGCCGAGACCATCGACGTTCGCGCCGAAGGCCGCCAGATTCGTCGCGGCATCTACCGGGACTTCCCGACCGTGTATCGGGACGCACTGGGCAACCGGGTCACGGTGCCGTTCGACGTGGTGACCGTGACGCGCGACGGGCAGCGCGAGGCCTGGCACACCGAACGCGTGACCGGCGGCACCCGCCTGTACATCGGCGCTGCGAATACATTTCTCGACCCCGGCAACTACAGCTACCGGATCGAATACACGACGGATCGTCAGCTCGGCCACTTCGAGACCCACGACGAGCTGTACTGGAACGTCACCGGCAACGACTGGGCGTTTCCGATCGACGTCGTCGAGGCCATCGTGCGGCTGCCTGGCGATGTGGATCGGGAGGCGCTGCGCATCGATGCCTACCTGGGCGAACAGGGTGCGCAGGGCAGCGAGTGGACCGCCCGTGTGCCGAATCGGGACACCGTCGTGTTCGAAAGTGCCAGGACGCTGCCGCCCCATGAAGGCCTGACCGTCGCAGTGGGGTTTCCGAAAGGGCTTGTGCCCGAACCGAGCGCATTCGAACTCGGCCAGCGGATGATGGCCGACAACCGCGGCGCGATCATCGGGCTGATCGGACTGCTGGTGGTGATCGGCTGGCAGGCATGGGCATGGAATCGGGTCGGGCGCGATCCGCTGCCCGGCGCGATCTATCCGCGCTACGAGGCGCCGGCCGGCTACTCGCCCGGCATGCTGCGCTACGTGCTGAAGTTTGGCTACGACAAGACCGCGACCGCCGCGGCGCTGGTCCACATGGCGGTGCTGGGCCACGTGAAGCTCGACAAGCCCGGCAAGCACTACGTGGCCAGGCGCGGCGAAGGCGAGCCGACCTCGAAGACCGAACGCGCGCTGTTCAAGGCGTTGTTCGCCGGCGGCGACGAACTGACTTTCGAGCAATCCAGGCACGCCCGCGTCGGCAAGGCGGTCAAGGCGCACGAAAAGGCGCTTCGATCGAAGCTGGAATCGCACTACTTCAGGCACAACCGCAAATGGTGGATACCGGGACTGCTGGTCGCGATCGTCTCGGTGCTCTTGATGACGCTGCTGACGCAGACCCCGGAACCCGGGCTCGCTCCGTTTCTGGCAATTTTTGCCGTGATATGGAACGGCTTCGTCAGCATCGTCGTCGCCGGGCTCGTCAAGGGCTGGAAACAGGCGACCGGTCTGGCGGTGATCCCGATGCTTTTCGCCTCGGTGTTCATCCTGCCGTTCGTGATCGCCGGCCTGGCCGTGCTGGGCGTGTTCGGCTGGCAGGTCGGTGCGATTCCGCTGCTGATCCTGATCGCCCACCTGGTGCTGACGGTGACCTTCTACCAGCTGATGAAGGCGCCGACCGAACGCGGCCGCGAGCTGCTCGACGCGATCCAGGGCCTGCAGCTGTACCTGAACATCGCCGAGCGCGACGACCTCGAGCGTCGCCACGGCGGGGAGCGACCGACCACGCTCGAGGAGTTCGAGCGTCTGCTGCCCTATGCCATTGCCCTGGACAGCGCCGAGACCTGGGGCAAGCGCTTCGAGACCGCCATTCGCCTGGCCGAGACCGACGGTTCGATCCGGTCGCGCGGCTGGTACAGCCCGTCGATGACGACCGGCGCAGGGATCAGCGGCGCGGCGATTTCCAAGTCCCTGGCCGGGGGATTGTCGAGCGGAATATCCGGCTCGGCCTCGCCGCCGGGCTCGTCGTCGGGCGGCGGTGGTGGCGGCTCGTCCGGCGGCGGGGGCGGTGGGGGCGGGGGCGGCGGCTGGTAGAGCCGAACCGGTGCATCGCCGCCGGCCGGGGCGCGTCGGCTCAGCCTTGTTCTTCGCCGGCGCCTTCGCCAGGTCTCGGAACGGCGGCAAAGTGATCGGTGACGTCTTCGGCATACTCGTTCTTCAATGCCGCGCACAGCCGAATGCGTTCCAGCGTCTGCGCCAGAGCGCGCGGTCCGCCTTCTAGCGCCTCCACGCGGTTTTCGAACATGGCTTCGACCTGGTCGGCGCGGGCATCGCTGCAGAAACCCGCGCCGACCGCAACGATGCTGCCCTTGCGCCAGGTGGGGATCCGGTCCAGCAGCGCCTGCAGGTTGGCGTCGTCTTGCGCCCATTGCCACATCGCCTCGCGCTGGGCCTCGTTGCCGACCTGGCCGTAGGCGACCGAGATCGCTTCGTTGTCGCGCAGTCGCGGGTCGTCGATATGGTCGCGCAGCATCGCGCCGATTTCTGCGCTCTGTGACGCACCCAGCGCACCCAGCGCACGTCCGCGGAACGTTGCATCGGTGCTTTCCAGCACGCGCGCGAATAGTGCCTCGGCGAATTCGATATCGCGCATCTCGACCGCCACGCGCAAAGCCGTGCCGACCAGGCCCGGATCGAGCACGTCGGCGGCGATTTCGAGCTCTTCGAGGTAGTCGTCGGCGGCCGCGTTCAACGATTGGCGAAGCGGCCCGTGGCGACCCTCGCTCGAAAGTACCGAAGCCAGCGTGGCGCGCAGCAGTGCGGCATCGGTGGAATCGGTATCTCGCGCACCCAGGCCGAGCGCGTTCATGCGATCTCCATACATTTCGCGCAGCATCTTCGCGATGCCGGCCCTGGCCTCGTCGGTCTCGGCCAGGCGCGCGTGCATCGTTTCCAGATCGCCTATTGGCGCGGTGGCGACTTCACGGTCGCCGGCCTCGGCAAGCTTCCGCCCGACCTCCAGCAACGTCGCGGTGCTCATGTCGCCGGAACGCCAGGCGGCCGATACCGATCCCAGCAACATGCGCGACTCGGCGTTGCTCAGCCGCTCGATATTGGCCACCAGCGACGCCCAGCCGTCTTCGTCCAGCGAAAAACGGTAATAGCCCTTGCCGTCGGCATTGGGCATGACCCACGCGGGGCAGGATTCGGTCGGCAGTTCGACGACCGCGTCGGCCTGGTCGACCAGGGTGCAGTGGTTGCCGCTTTCGCCATCGGCACCAAACCGCACGCACAGGGGAATTTGCCAGCTATGGTCGCGGCCGGCGGTCGAACCCAGCGGCAGGTAGCGGCTCTGCGTCACGCGAAGCGCGGGGCTTTCGCCGCGGCACTCCACGGCGACCGAAACCAGCGGCACGCCCGGCTGGAACAGGAAGCTGGAAAAGGCTTCGACCAGATCCTCGCGGCCGGCGCCTTCGGCCAGCGAGGTCAGGAAATCCTCGTAGTCGGCCACACCGTGCTCGAAACGCTTCATGTGCAGCCGCACGCCCTCGCGAAAGGCTTCCTCACCCACCCACGACTCGAACATCGACAGTACCGCGCCGCCTTTTGCATACGTGATGCCGTCGAAGGCACTGGCGATGTCGTGGTTGGATTCAACCGGCTCTCGAACCTGGCGCGCCGAGGCCAGCGCGTCGGCATTCATCACGCCGATTGCCCGGCCGAGCATCTGGTCCTCGAAGCCGAGATCGGGAAACGCCTGCGCGGCGACCTTGGCGGCCATCCAGGTGGCAAAGGATTCGTTGAGCCAGATGTCGTCCCACCACTTTGGCGTCACCAGGTTGCCGAACCACTGATGAGCCAGTTCGTGGCCGTGCACCGAGGCGTAGGCGCGCTTGCGACTGACCGAATCGTTCTCGGCCAGCAGCAGCAACGGCTCGCGGTAGGTGATCGCGCCGACATTCTCCATCGCGCCGGCGGCAAAATCGGGCACGGCGATGATGTCGAGCTTCGGGTATGGCATCTCATAATCGAAATAGCGCTCCAGCGCGTGCACCAGCGGCGCGGTATTGGCCAGCGCGAATTCCAGTTGCCCGCCCTTGCCGGCCGCGGCCACACCGCGCAAAGGCAGCGGCCATTCGCGGATTTCATTGGCCGGCACCGGTTCCCATTCGACCACGTCCAGCGGACCCACCGCAAACGCGATCAGGTAGGTGGGCAGCGGTGGTGTCACCGCGTAGCTTCGGCGGACCAGTCCATTGCCCACCCCGCGCGACGCGATCTCCGGCGTGGCGGTAATCACCGCCTCGTCGGCCGGCGCGGTGACGTGAATCTCGAACGGGGTCTTGAACGCCGGCTCGTCGAAGCCGGGGAACGCCAGCCGCGCCGACGTGGCCTCGAACTGGGTGAACGCGTAGACGTGATCGCCCTCGCGCACCTTGTACAGCCCTTCCAGCGCCTGGTCGAACGGCGCGTCGTACTCGAAGTGCAATGAGGCCGGGCCGGTCTCGGGAGCGGCGACCAGAGCGACCCGGCCAATCCCGGTGTCGTCGGCCTGGGTGTAGCGCGCGTCGATGCGGACCTCGCCCTGCTCCAGCCAGGCCTCGGTAACGTTCAACCGGTTGCCGTGGAGCCAGATCAGTTCGGAGGGCTCGCGGATGTCTATCGCGATAGCCACGCGGCCGGAAAAGCGATCACGCTCGGGCACGATGGTCAGATCCAGTTCGTAGCGCAGCGGTACGACAGCGTCACCAAGCTGGCCGAGCGGCATTTCCGGGGCCGGGCCGGATTCTCCGGGGCCCTCGACCTGCAGCGCGGGATCCAGTTCGCCCACATCGGATGGCTGACAGGCAGTCAGCAAGCCCGCCAGCGCCAGCCAGATCAGGATTCGGTCGGTCATCGCTTTTGTTTCTCCACGAAGTTTTTGCGTCGTGAACCAGACGTTCGCGACGGTTAAGTTATCGGAACCGGGGATCAGGGATCGACGTCGTACATCCGGCGAACGGCCAGCACACGTTGCAGCCAGCCCAGGCCCAAAACGAATATCAGCGTGAGATAGGCGGAGGCCACCAGCATCACGTTAAGGCCCATGCCGGCAAAGTCGATCCGGGCGTGGCCGACGGCAATGATCAGGATCACCGCCAGCGGCGAAAGCAGCAACGCCGCACAATCAGCAAGCCGCGACCAGCCCGGCGCGTTTTCGGGCGCCGAGTACCAGTACAGCCACAGCAGGAACAGCGTCACCGGCGCGGAAATCAGAAGGTCGACCCACATTGCATTGTTTCGAGTTTCGGAATCGCTGGTGAAGATACATCATTCCGCACGCGGCGTGCCGTGCCGAAAGTCCTCCAGCCCCAGCCTGGCGGCCCCAAGCGCGCCGATGCCAGTGAGCATCACGTAGCCGATCGCGCCCGCCCAGCGCGCCTGATCGAGCAGATGCAGCGTCTCGACCCCGAACATCGAAAACGTCGTCAGCCCCCCGCAGAAGCCGGTCATCACGGCCGTCCTGCGTCCGATCTCGGCCGGCGAACAGGCGTCGGGACCGGCAAGGCGCCAATACACGGCAATCAGGAACGAGCCGAGCACGTTGACAATCAGCGTCGGCCAGGGCCAGCCGTCCCCTGCCGCCTGCAGCCAGGCGAGCGCTATCCAGCAACGAATCCCGCCGCCCAGAGCGGCGGCCAGGGCAACGGCGATATAAAGCGACGGATTCAACGTTGCATGCGGGGCCATTTCAGTCGGCCAGCCAGAGCATCGACATCGCACCCAGCCCGGTCGCGACGATGCAGCCGAACATCGATGCGCCGATGTAGATCAGCGCGCCGGTCGCGTGACCGCGCCGGAACATCAGCACCGTCTCCAGGCTGAACGAAGATACCGTGGTATAGCCGCCTAGAATCCCGGCGCCGAGAAACGCCACCCAGGACGGCGACGCGGCGACATTCAGCGACACCAGCAAGGCGCCGGCCAACAGGCAACCGGTCAGGTTCACCCACAGCGTGCCCCAGGGAAACGAATCGCCGCAGCGCTGGACGATGCGGCGCGAGATCTCGAAACGCGCCACCGCGCCGATCGCGCAGCCGGCCGAAACCGCGGCCAGCGTCGCGATGCTGGAAACGCCGCTCACCGGCGCGGCACGATCTCGAATCGAAGCTCGGGCAGTCCATCGATCTCGACGACCACGCCATCGCCGACGGCCAGGCCGGAAACCCCTGCCGGCGTGCCGGTGAACACCGCATCGCCCGGGTGCAGAGTGACCTCGCGCGACAGGCGCGCCAGCAGTTCGGCGACCGGCCAGATCATGTCGCTCAGCACCGCCTGCTGACGCGGTTCACCACTCACTTCGAGCCGGATTGCCTTGTCATCTTCCGGATCCCATTCGTCGGCCGGCACGATCAGCCCGACCGGGCCGGACTGGTCGAAGCCCTTGCTCAGCGCCCACGGCATGCCGGCGGCCTTGGCCCGCGCCTGCACGTCGCGCCGGGTCAGGTCGCAGCCAACCGCGTAGCCGAACACGCATTCAGCGGCCTGCGTTGCGGAAAGATCGCGCCCGCCCTTGCCGAGAAACGTCACCAGCTCGGCCTCGTGGTGCAGATCCCTTGTGCCCGGCGGCCACTCGACGGTGTCGGCCTGAACGATTGCCGATGCAGGCTTGGAGAAGAACACCGGGTCGCTCTTGTCCGGATCCGAACCCATCTCCCGCGCGTGCTCGGCGTAGTTGCGACCCACGCACCAGGCGTGGCGCACGTGAAATTCGCGCCCGTCGGCGAGCTTCAGCGCGGTCGGTTGCCAGTCGGGAAGAATCGCCATGGAATCAGGCCAGCCGGCGGATGCCGACCGCGTGGCGCAGCGCGTCGATAAACGGCGTGGCGATCGCACGGGCCCGCTCGGCGCCCTGGGCCAGTTCCTGCTCGATCTTTTTCGGATCGTTGAGCAACGCCTCGTAGCGCTCGCGCGGCGCTTCCAGTTCCGAATTTACAAGCTCGAACAGCTGCTGCTTGACTTCGCCCCAGGCGATGCCGTCGGCAAATGCCTGACGCATCTCGGCGCGCTGGTTCCTGCTCGCAAACGCCGCGTACACCGAATACACGCTGGCCTCGTCCGGGTCCTTGGGCTCGCCGGGCGCCTGCGAATTGGTCTTGATCTTCATGATCGCCTTGCGCAGCTTCTTTTCCGGCAGCCACAGCGGAATGGTGTTGTCATAGCTCTTCGACATCTTGCGCCCATCGGTGCCCGGCAGCGTGGCGACGAACTCGTCGGTGGCCGCCTCGGGCATCACGAAACGCTCGCCGTAGCGGTGATTGAAGCGCCCGGCGATGTCGCGCGCCATTTCCAGGTGCTGGATCTGGTCGCGGCCCACCGGCACCGAGTGCGCGTTGAACATCAGGATGTCGGCCGCCATCAGGATCGGGTAGCAGAACAGGCCCATGTTGATGCCGTAATCCGGATCCTCGCCCGCAATTTCATTTTCGGCCACCTGCGCCTTGTAGGCATGCGAGCGGTTCATCAGCCCCTTGGCCGTGGCGCAGGTCAGCAGCCAGGTCAGCTCCGGAATTTCGGGAATGTCGGACTGGCGGTAGAACACCGACCGGGACGTATCCAGCCCCAGCGCCAGCCACGTCGCGGCGATCTCCAGCGTCGAGCGATGAATGCGCTCGGGCTCGAAGCACTTGACCAGCGCATGGTAGTCGGCCAGGAAATAGAACGAGTCAAATGTTTCGTCCCGGCTGGCGGCAATCGCCGGCTTGATCGCGCCGACGTAATTGCCCAGATGCGGGGTGCCGGTGGTCGTAATGCCGGTCAGGACGCGCTTTCGATTGCTCGGGTTGGAGGTCATCGGATCGATTTCCGGCTGCAAACCCGATATTTTACGCCGGGTAAAGCGCCGGCAGCTCCTGAACCTGGTCTGATCCGGCCACAAAGGGATTGACGACGCGAACGTTGCCATAATGCCGGCCGTGCTGGAAATCCTCGGAAACGATCTCGGCGAGCCCGAAACATTGCGCATAGGCCCACAGGTGCGCATCGAACCAGGACATGCCGTAGGTTGCGCATCCGTACATTGCGGCTGTCAAGACCTGCGCGTCGGGATACAGCATGCGGAACTGCCGACCCAGCGACTCGGCCTCGATAAGCGCTTCGGCAAGGGGCAACAGCGGTTCGCCGCCAAGATCGCGGCAGGGCTTCGAAGCCGCTGCGACAAACTCGATCACGGCCTGGTGCGGCAGTACGATCGAGTCGTCCAGCAACCCCTCGCGAAGGAGATTCTGCGCGATTCGCCGCTTGAGAGGATCGCGCGGATCGATGCGATAGACCAGGATATTGGTGTCAATCAGGCGCGCCACGCCGATACAGATCCTCTCGCGTCCAGCCTCGGGTGCCCGGTTCAGTTGACTCGGGCAGCCGCCTGAATCGGTCCAGGATTCTTCGGGTCGATTCGTCGAAAAGCCGCAACCGCTCTTCCCGACTCAGCTCGGACGAGCGCTTGTCGGTCTCGGTAATGATCCGAATGGCGTCCCCGCTCGATTCGAATTCGATTCTGTCTCCGGGCACAATTCCGTGCGCATCCGCGATGCGCTTGGGCAGCGTAACCTGCAATTTGCTGGTGACTTTGGCCATTTCCTTACTTTAGCAAGGATAATTTCCTTGTCAAGCAGTCTCATCACAAGCGGCTAAAAAGTTCGGTCACAACCCGCTGCGGCTCCTGCAGCCATTTACTGCCCAAAAGATTCGAGACAGCAAGCCAGCTTGACCCTCCTTCCTGAATTGTTGAATTGTGGATGTCCGCGAATCAGCGACGAATCACGCGATCCGACGAAAGCCGAAAGGATCGTTTTCAGCGGGCGATGAATTCGACGCGCTCGACAAAGGCGCGCGCGCCGCCGCGCGTATCCTCGGTGTTCATCTGAATCCCGAAAGTCGTAATCGGCGGGACCTTCGATTTATCGAACTGGTTTCGGAAAGCGTTCGCAAGGTCGAATTGCGTGGTCACTGTCTTGCCTTCGGCCGGGTTGCAGGGTTGGCAGAAGTACCGTCCGCCTTTCTGGTAGTACTCTGCGGTGTAGCCCTTGTCCCCTTCTGCATTCCTGCTCAGGAAGAGGCTGATGAAATACGGCATGTTCGGCACAACCAGGCTGCCGCTGCCGATGTCCTCGTCGCCAAAGGAAAACATGACCGCGACCGGGACGCGATAGACTTCGTTTTCCCAATCCGCACCTTCCGGATATTCGTCGACGCCCCAGGTCACGCGAACGCGTCCGACATCACTCAACCGTATCTTTTTCTCTATCAGACCAACCGAGGCCCCATCGGTGCTGAGCACCAGCCCTTTTTCGGAAAAACGCGGTTCCAAGGCCTTGGCGTCCAGGCGAAAATCGTAGCCGTTTTCCTCCAGCCACTCGACCGCACTCCCGTGCGCTTTATCGGTGAAGTCAATGACATCAACGACTCCGGGTGGCGTGTCGGCACCGGCGCCGGCCGGTGGCGCCAGGCATGCCATGCCGAGGACTGCAAGCGTGAAGTATCGAAACAGACTGTCTTTATTACATTCCAGTGATTCCTGCATACTTTTCTCGCGGCTTTTCTAATCGCAAGACCTAGTGTACTGCCTGGTTTTAATTGATGATATGAAAGCCCCGCGAGGTCGGACTGTTTACCTGGGATCGGATTCCGTGGGACAAAATCGCGTTTCCTCCGTGCGCTGGACGCTGAAGCACTTTAGCGAATCCAGAGGCGAAGCCGTGTTCACGCCGCGCAGTCGTTCCGACATCGACTAATGGGCCAGGTGTCAATCGGGCTCAGAAGCCGGATAGCCGTCGAAAAGCGTCAGTTCGTCCACGTCGGTGGCCGGTCCGGTCCTAGGCCGTTGACAACATGGTTGATGTCGCCGTTCAAACCGGCAAAGTTGACGATACGAGTCATCTCGATGCCGGGGTTGTCGGGCACCTCGATGGAATTTTCCAGGTGCACGCCGCTGGCCGCGGCTTCTTCCAGGGAGAAGTTGTAGATGCCCAGACCCCAGGCCTGGTGGGTCTGGACCAAGTCCACCACCTTGTAGGAGGCAAAGCCCGGCTGCCCATTGTCGTTCCACTGCTCGACGCTCGGCGGATCGTAGCGGATTTCCGACTGGTAAATATCAGTGCGGCCACGCTCGCCTGTCCACAGGATCTGGTAATGCTGAAAGTGTTCGTTGAACAGACCATGCACCGTCACGTTGTCGGCATGACCGGCGTCTGCTCGACGATCGTGGTGGGTTGGCCCGGCCACTGGTCCGGCGGCGCGCTTTCGACGCCGACCAACACCCGGTTCCAATTACCCCCTTCCAACGGCCAATCCCGCTGTTGCGGGTAAACCACTGCTGACCGGTGGTCAATCCGGCCCGGCCTTCCACTCGGCGGCCGTTCGTTTCAGCGCTCGCGTACGAGGCAGTCCTGGCCACGCTGCTTGAGCGTCTCGCATAGCGCGTTGGCTTCCTCGGGCTTCATCGGTTGGGTCACCAGAAGGTACAAGCCGTTGGCGCTCTGCGATTCGAGGGCCGAATCGCCGAGTACTTCGCCGAGCTGTTGCTCAAGCAACTCAATGCTCCGGCGTGCCTGATTTTGGCTGCCGACCGCCGCAAGCTGTACGCGATGGGTGTTTTGCGCGGCTTCGATCTGAGCCTGGCGCTGGCGCTCGCGCTCGGCTTCGAGTTCGCGCTGGCGTCGTTCGGCTTCAGCCCGGGCCTCGAGTTCGCTGATCCGCTCTTGAGCAAACTCCGCTTCCGGGCTGTCCGGATAGTCGGAGGCGAACTCCTGCAGCGCATCGATATCCTCGCTGTCGGACAAGGCCTGCCATTGAGTTTCCCGCTCCAGGGTGTTCAGCCTTTCTCGCGCGTCGTCTGCGGCCTCGGCATCGGGGTGGGTCTCTATGAACTCGCGATAGGCTTCAGCTGTGTTGCGCTGGCGGGCGTCGGTCCACGCGCGTTCGGCGCGAAGCTTGTCGATGCGGGCCTGCGCCTGGTCGGCCTGGGAGCTTTCCGGATACCGCTCTACGAATGTTTCATAGGCCGCGATGGTGTCTTCCTGCTGGGCTTCTTCCCAGGCTGCGCCCTGCTGGTCGCAGCCGACCAGAACCAGTGCCAGAAATAAACCAAGGATTCGGATCGTCATGTCGGCACCTCCGTGGATGTTGGATCCAGCTTCCCGGCGCGCAGCCCCAACGGCCGGGGTTGCGGCTTTGGCCGAGCTCGTTGCGCTCCCGACTCTACCGCGTCCGTGCAATGCCTTCAAGCGGCGCCGTTCCGGGAATCAATCCAGCGGCATCACCTCGACCGGGCGCATGCTGTCGTCGACCGAGACCATCACCAGTTCCCCCTGTATCGCCAGTTCCTGACCGCCGGAGAGCGGATCCTCGCGCAGAATCTGCACCGTCACGGTCACGCTGGTGTTGCCCACGCGCGTGACCTCGCCGATCAGCTCCACGATACTGCCCTTTGGAATCGGCACCTTGAAATCCACTCGGTCCATCGACACCGTCACCACCTGCCGTCGGGCGAAGCGCGTGGCTGTGAGGAAGGCGACTTCGTCCATCCACTTCATCGCCGTACCGCCATAGAGCGTGCCGATGGGGTTTGTGTCCTGCGGAAAAACCAGCTTGGTGATCCGGGTGCGAGAGTGCTCGATTCGTTCCTTTACAGTCATGAGGTGCTTTCGGTCTGGGCCACGTCCAGATTCTAGTGTACCCCGGCGGTCTGGCGGCACGATCATGTTCAGAGGCCCGACCGGCTATACTTCAACGTGCTTACCAAAACAGGGAATAATAACGAAGCTGTTCAATACTCTATGCGCCGCGACCTTGATGTTTTCCTTCACCATAGCGTACGCGCAGGAAACGACATATGGCTTCCAGAGCCAGCCGTTCAACGACGTATTCGGAACCTACACCGCGGGACAGAACCTTACCGGCAGCATAACGCTGAGTGAACCGTTGCCGGCCAATGCCAGCATGAACGTCAACACGATTCTTGTCAGCTATTCGTTCAGCGACGGTGTGGTGACACTCGACCAAACGAATTCCGAGATTCTCGGCGGAATCAACCTTGCGACTGACGCTGGTGGACGCATCCAGTCCTATGGGATGACTTTCTGGGAATCGCCGTTGGCAACAGCTTCCGGCGAGATCTTCACGGGCATGGACATTCTGTTCAATCCGGGCGTCGGCTCGCCCGGCTGCACGCCTTCGGCTACATGTTTCCCGGCAAGAGTGCAGATCAATTCCGGCGATCTGGAATGCTTCAGCACTTTCGGCGGCGAATGCGATGGCGCCTTTGTTCCGGATTCCGCTGACTGGGGCCGAATTCTTCGCGTTGCCGAGGCGGCGGGGCGCGGCTCGGATCGCGCCCCGTCAACATCGAAGACGTCACAAGTCTATTTCCACCTGGGCGGCAAGCGCCACCATGTCCACACGACCAGCGCGGCGAACAACGTGTAGGCGAGGACGAATCCCCACCACGGCAGGTCCAGATAAAGGTATCGGGTCACCCAGTGCTCGATCAGCGACTGTTCGTGGAACGCCTGCCCGGCCGCGCGCCTGAGTTCGCGCTCCCAGACGGTCAGCGGGCACAACCGACCCAGCCAGGCCTGCAGCATCACGACGAGAATCGTGACCAGGTGGGCCACTCGCAACCATGGGTTCCTGACCCATGCCCAGCCCCGCCACCAGCCAACGATGATCATCAGTTGCGCGCCGATGACGAAACACACGATCAGCGCGTGGACGACCAGGATCGCATCGGCCCATAGGCCGGGATGAGGAATGAACTGATCGATCTAGAGAAATACCGCGTCGGCGATCGCACGCCAGGTTTCGTTATCGCCCAGCCAGGCGACGCCGAAAGCCAGTAGATTGCCGCCGAGTGCCAGCAGCAGCGCCGGGTGCGCGCGGCGCATTCGTATCATCATGACGACTATGGCGGCGACGATCGGAAACGTGGCGAGGACGACGAAGTCGATCAGGGTGAGGCCCTCGACGCCCACCGTGAACATCATGCCGAACGCCAGCAGCCGGACCAGACCGGGGCTCAGTGCCCAGAGCGCGGTCGAGATCATCCACAACGCATGGTCCCGAGGCCGCCTGACGTTGAGCATGGCCATGACCACGGAAGCAGTGAATCCGATCGCGATGACCAGGTCGACGAAGGAAATACCGTAGAAGAACGCCGGTGGGAAGAACGGCGGAGGTGCCGGGTTCTGCGCGTTCTCGATATTCGCCGGAAGAACGCCCAGCGCCGAGGCAACGACCATGCCGGCAAGCAGCAGTCCGATCGGCCCGACAACGCGGTGCTGAGCCAACCGTCCGTGGGTGGCCAGATACGGCTGAACGATCAGCAACACGAACCACAGCATGGCCGAAACGCCGTGCAGATGCTGCTGCCAGCTCGCCTCGCCCAGCTTGAGGAAATACGACGGCGTGAATCCCAGCAAGGTGATGAAAAAGGGTATCAGCAGCCACCGGTGCGCGTAGCGAAAGCTCGCGATGCCTTCCGGCGCGGGTTGCTTCATGCCGGTCTGTGAGCCGGCGGCGATTTCTGCGGCTGTGGCCATGGTGCGCGCCCTCGATCCATGTCCGATTCGTTTTCGGAAGTCATATCTTGCACCTGCAGACCGTCCGATGTCCAGTGCAGCGCAATCGAGCTCCCGCCCCGACTCGCGACGCCGGTAAACGATGCTTTTGCCGGTCACTTTGCGCATCCACGCCAGATCGCGCGTTGCATGTCGCCGTCGGCCCATGTTACAAAAAAGACTCACACCTGAAATTGGCCGCGGGTTCGGGCATTTCCGCGGCCTGGGATAGAAGCCATGAAGCCTGCAAGCGTTTTCGCCGTCTGCATCGTGCTGGCCGTCGCCCTGGCCGCCTGCGCAACTTCGCCGCTGGGCCGCAGCCAGTTCGTGCTGATCCCGGCCGGGGATATGGCGCAGATCGGCCAGAATTCGTTCGACAAGCTCAAGCAGCAACAGGACATCGTCCGAAGCGGGCCGCAGGTGACGTATGTGCAATGCATTGCCGATGCAATTACGCCGCGGGTCGAAACGCCGAGCGCCGAAGGCCAATGGGAAACCGTGGTATTTCGTGACGATACGGCCAATGCATTCGCGCTTCCGGGCGGAAAAATCGGCGTGTTTACCGGCATGCTGGACATTCTCGACGGACAGGCCGAGCTGGCGACCATTGTCGCTCACGAGGCCGCGCATGTCGTCTCACGGCATTCGGCCGAGCGCGTTTCTCAGCAATTCGCCGCTTCGCAGGCACTGCAGTTGACCCAGGCGCTGGTGATCGGAGAGCAGGGATCGACTTCCGAAAAGCAGCTCATGGGTCTGCTCGGTCTCGGCGTGCAGGTTGGCGTTGTACTGCCGTATTCGCGCGTGCATGAACAGGAAGCCGATCTGCTGGGGCTCGACATCATGGCCGAGGCCGGATTCGACCCAAGGGCCGCGATCGACGTCTGGGAACGGATGCAGGAGCGCCCCGGAGCGCGCCCCCCGGAATGGCTTTCGACCCACCCCCACCCGGCAAGCCGCATCGAAGAGTTGCGCGACCGGATGCCCAAGGCCATGGAACGCTACGAGCAGGCGCGCTCACAGGGCCGGCGGCCCGACTGCCGGCAGCGGTAGCGTCCCGCCATCTCGGAACGGAGAACCCATCATGCTCGATTGGCTTACGCCCATCCTCGATTGGCGCATCGTCCTGAGCCATTTGCGCGATCTGGTGCTGGCTTACCTGCTGGCGATTCCGATTGCGTGGGACCGCGAGGTCCGCGAACGCACTGCCGGCCTGCAGACGTTCCCTCTGGTCGCCGTTGCGGCCTGTGGCTACGCGCTTATCGGCTTTTCGACGCTGAATTCGCCCGATGCGCAAGCCCGAATCATGCAGGGCCTCATTACCGGGATCGGCTTTATCGGCGGCGGTGCAATTCTCAAGGGCGGCGGCGATGTGAAAGGCACCGCCACTGCGGCCAGCCTCTGGGGAACGGGCGCGATCGGTCTGTCGGTGGCCTCGCATCGCCTCGAAATCGCAGTCCTGATCAGCATCGCAACTTTCGTCACGCTTCGCTTTCTCAAGCCGCTGCTGGAAGCATCGCCGACAGCCGATGAATGACACCTGAAACATTCGGCACTTTTATAATGGCCAACTGGCGCGGACTCGTCACCATCAAAGTGCCTGACGGTAACGCCGTATGCAGCCGTGCCTTCCAGGCCTGAAAACACTATAGATCGAGTTCGGCGCCAGACCGCCATCTCATGCGATTATTCGCCGCCATCCGGAAGATTTCCCTTGACCACTTCCCCCTCCCGTAGCCCGTCTTTCAGCCAATGGATGTCCCGGATCCATCTCTGGATCGGCGTTACAGCCACGGGGCTGGTGGTCGTCATTGCAATCACCGGCGTGATGCTGAACCACAAGCAGCTTTTCGGTTTTCAGCCAGATTCACCCGACGCCGCGCGGACCGGGCTGGCGGGCGCGATGCCGATGCTCCAGCTGGTCGCGGCGGCCGAAGCCGTCGCACAGGAACAAGCCGTTGCCGGAATCGACCGGCTGGACGTGAGGCCCGACAAGGGCTTGATGAAGGTGCGCTTCGGCGACCGGCTGGCGACCGAGATAACGGTGGCGATCCACACCGGTGAAGTGCTCTCGATCGGCAGACGCGACGATGTCTTCCTGGAAAAGCTCCACTCCGGCGAGATCTTCGGCGACACCTGGGTATTGATCTCGGATGCGCTGGCGATCGGTCTTGTCGTTCTGCTGCTGACGGGTTTCTGGATATGGCTATATCCCCGGACCAGGATGTGAGCCGATGAGCGGCCTCCAAAGCGCACTCCTGCTGCTCGGCATATTCGGCGTGCCGCTGCTTCTGCTGGCCGCCGGCCATCGATTTCGACGCCTGGGCCGGCGCATGCGCGGCGCATTCTGGGGCGGCGTCGCCGGCTACGCGATCGGCGTCATCATCTGGGCGATTGCGGCCATCGCACCGGCTCAGATGTGGAGTTCCGGAAACGTCCGATTCCTCGCCGTCGTGCTGGCGCTCCCGCTGTCAGGAGGCGCGGGATTCGCGTTCGGGGCGCTCGTTGGCAACCACCCCAGACGGCGCAGGCACCAGCACCGCAAGGAGAAAAGAGCGTTATCGCCGGCGCGCGACTGCCATTCTGTCGAGTCGGGAACTGGCGCCTCGCAGAACCGCTGCTAGCGTACCCCGTCGCTAATCCTGTAACGTTCAGCGGGCCGGAAGACCGTTCAGTCGCGCAGGAAATCCAGCAGGTGCAGCATGCTGGAAACGACATGCGCGACGAGCAGCCAGGCGAAGACGTTGGCGGCCAGCATGTGCCATTCGCGCCACGCCAGGGCTGAACGCGCGCCGTCGGCAACCAGCCATCCGACGCCGGTCAGCGCGGTTGCCACAAGCAACGCCAGCAGCAAGCCCTGGATCAGCGAGAACAGGCCGGCCCCGCCGGCTGACGGGATCTTCAGCTTTGCGATTGCATTGAGATCGCTTTTCAAATCTGCCAGGTTGCCGGCGGCCCAGGGAAAATATCGGCGCCAACCGGCATCGGCAATATTCGTGATGAAATAAGTGATCGCGATTACCGCGAGCACGAGACCGAGACCGATATGGGCATAGTCCCAGAACGTCGGTGACTGCGGCACGAGGCGCCGCATGGAGATCCAGGGGCTGGTTGCGATCAGCCAGATCGACAGGACGGCGGCCAGCCAGTGCTGGGCGCGGCCGGTTCGGTCGAGCAGCTGTTTCATTCGATCAGGCCGCCTTCGCGGGCTTTCCCAATTCGGCGACCCGGTCGGCGAACCGGTCGACTTCATCCCAATCGGTGAATTCGGTGTTGGTGTAAGGGTCGGTCGGCCCCTTCGTCAGCCACATGATGAACCGGATGATGTTGCGATCCGTAAAGCTGTAGCGCTGATAGTCGAGGTTGCCGGCGAACACGCCGACCAGGTCGGGCGTCCACGGGCATTTCTCGAGAAAGGCCTGCGTGTACGGATTGGTTTCGGGTGTGTTCTTGCCCGGCTTGCGGGCGACCAGGTTGACCGAGAAAAACCCGCTGGGGCGCTGCTGCAACAACTCGAGATGGCGCTGGATGAAATCGTGCACCTGGGGCTTGTGCTTGCCGTTGCGGATACTGGCGCCGATGATGATGCGGTCGTAAGCCGACGGGTCAATGCTTGCGTCGTCCAGCGCCGCTGCATGGGTATCCTCGCCCTGCTCGATCAGGCGGGACCGAATCCGCTCGGCGATCTTTCGCGTATGGCCGTAGCCGCTGAAGTAAAGCAGAAGTGTCGTTCGCACGGGCACTACCCTGATGATTTGGCCGCGGGCTTCAGTATAGGAAAACAACCGGCCCGGGAATTTGATCCCGGTCAGTTAGGGGGGCTCTGAATCACTCTGCGCGGGCGCGACCGCGGCCGTCAGTGCCAGATCTCGCGCAACGGCGTGTCGGGGCTGAAGCGCCAGGCGATCTGTGCCTGCAGCAGTTCGGCGCTGGCCAGCGCATCGGTCAGCGCATGGTGGGCGCCGTAGAGCGGGAGGTTGTAACGCGCGCGGCTCTGGGCCAGCCGGATTGATTGCGGATGCCGTCCGACAAGTCCGGTAAAGAAACGCGCCAGTGATCCGTTTTTCCAGCGCCGGTGCACGCGTGCCTCGAGTTCCATGGTGTCGACGACCGGGAATTCCAGACCTTCGCCCAGCCGCTCGCGCACCGCGCGGCGAAGGAATGGTCTTTCCAGGCCGCGGTAGTGGACCACCGCGACCCGGCCGGCCAATTCATCGAGCAGGTCCGGCAGAATCTCGCCAAGGTCGGGAGCACGGCGCAGGTCGGCATGCGTGATCCGGTGGATCGCAATCGATTCATCCGAGAGCGGCCGACGCGGACGCAGCAACCAGTAGCGTGAATCAGCGCAACGAATCCTTGCCAGCGTGAACGGCACCAGGCCGACGCTGACGATGCCGTGACGCTCGGCGCTCATGCCCGTGGTTTCCAGGTCGAGGGCGACGAACGGAACATCCTTTATGGCGGTCTCGCCCGAGAGCGTGCCGCGCGCGTAGAAACGTTTGAGCAGCGGCGCGGTGGCCGCGGCTTCGAGTCTTTCGAACATCTGCGGCCAGTCGGGACCGCGAGCTGTTTTCGACCGGTTGCGAGTTGCTGCCAGCATCGGGTCAGGAGTCAGCCGCGATAGCGGAACTTGATGAATTTCTGCGCGTTGCTCAACACGGTGAATGCGTCCTTGAGACTGCGCCGCTCGAGACTCGGCAGGTTCTCCGGGTCGATGTTGTTGTCCGGCGACCGACCGGCTTCGATGGCCGCCGCCTGATGACGTATCCGGATGATCGAAATGAATTCCATCGCGTCGCGAAGGTCGGCCGCCATCCCGGTGGTCAAAAAGCCGGCGGCCACGACGTCGTCCAGGCGCCGAAACGAATTCTGAGCTCGGGACGCGCTGGCCAGGGCGTGAACCCGAATGACATCGACCAGCGGCGCGGTACCGCGTCGCTTGAGATTGATGGTCTGCTGGTAACGACCGCTTTTTTCCAGTACGAAATCCTTGAAGAAGCCCAGTGGCGGCGTCCGGTTCTGGGCATTGCGGGCCAGGCAGGCAAGGAACCGCGGCGACTGGCTGGCCTGGTCGGCGACGAACGCCTTGAGCTCATCGGCCATGCGGGTTTCGCCGGCCACGCCGTCGAGATCGAAAAAGACCGAGCCGTGCAGCAATGCTTCGGGCCTGGGCTGCTGGATCCACTTTTCGAATTCGTCCTTCCACGCCTGCAGCGGCTTGCGCCAGCGCTTGTTGCTGGCCATGAAATCGCCCTTGCAGTAGCGATAGCCGACTTCGGCCAGCCCGTCGCAGACGAAGTTCGAGAGGTCTTTGAAATACTCGCCGTGCTGCTTCGCGTCGAAGTCGTCGTGCAGCACCATGGCGTTGTCCTGGTCGCTGTACATGATCTGTTCGTCGCGGGCCATCGAACCCAGCGCCAGGAAGCAGTACGGCACCGGCGGCGGTCCGAATTTTTCGTGGCCCAGTTCCAGCAGCCGCTGCTTGAAACTTCGACCCACCGCGGCAATGGCGCTGCCGATCATGTGCGAATTGGCATCTTCGTTGACCAGACGCACGAAGCTCGCCGACACGTTGGGCAAAAGCGCCTTGAGCTCGGCGACGCTGTTCTGCAGGAAGATGCTTCGAACCACGAACAGACTGTTCTGGGTCTCCAGGCTTACCACGTCGGCCAGGTCGACCACACCGTACAGCCGGCCGCGCTCGAGCACCGGCACGTAATGAACGTTGTGACGCAGCATGATGAGCAGGGCTTCGAACAGGAACGCGCCGGAGTCGATCGAAATCGGGTCGCGGGTCATCACGTCGCTTATCGGCAGATCATGATCCAGCCCCTGCGCCAGTACGCGCTCGACCATGTCGTCGCTGGTGACGATACCGGTCATGTAGCCCTGATCGATTTCGGAAGACTCGCGCTCGACAACCGAATCGGAAACGATGATCAGCGATGAGGCCGCTCTTTCAGCCATCTTTTCGGCGGCCTTCTGGATGCTGGCGGATTCGACGATCGTCAGCGGCGGCAGGCGGACCAGTTTCGCCACCCTGGTGGTCATGAACTGGCTGGCGGTGGCCTGCTCGGAAGCGGCTTGCCTCAGGCGGGTGCGATCCTCGATTTCGACGAACTCGGCGAACGTCTCTTCTTCATCGAACAGCGTGCGAAACATCTCGGCCGGGATGAAATAGATCAGGGTGTCTTCGATGGCGCGAACCGAGAAACGCGCCGGTTTGCCGGTCATCAAGGCAAGCTGGCCGAACAGATCCCCCTCGCCGAGCCGGTTGTAGATTTCCCCGCTGCGGCGATAGATCTCCACCGCGCCACTTCTTATGTAATGGAGTCCCGAAACCTCGTCGCCCAAAGAAAACAATCGCGTACCGGCACGGAAATATGCAATTTCGACCTGTCGCGAAATTTCGTCGAGCCGCGCCTCGGACAATTCGTCGAACGGGGGATGCAGCTGCAGGTGGTTCCGGATTTCGATCTGTTCGACTTCCATGGACCGCCTCCGCCGGGATTCAG
>Ga0102940_1000813_pt1 | contig 20960 bp, 20 predicted proteins | sample SalPonR2_C_D1_MG_FD_78215 | JGI IMG/M metagenome (GOLD analysis project Ga0102940, IMG submission 78215) | Salt pond soil microbial communities from South San Francisco under conditions of wetland restoration - Salt Pond MetaG R2_C_D1_MG | ecosystem: Environmental > Aquatic > Marine > Intertidal... | reverse complement strand
TGACCACCAAAACGGCGTATCGACCTTTGACCTGGTGCTGATCAGTAAGCACATCCTGGGCGTACAGCCGCTGAATAGCCCGTATCAACAGATTGCGGCCGACATCAATAAGTCGGGCACGGTGACTACGCTGGATCTGATTCAGCTGCGCAAACTGATCCTGAACATTGATAGTGAGTTCAGCAACAACACGAGCTGGCGCTTTGTGGATGGTGACTATACGTTCAGTGATCCGGAAAATCCGCTGGCGGAGTCTTTCCCGGAAGTGAAAAACTTCAATAACCTGGAAGGAGAGGAAGTAGCTGATTTCATGGCCATCAAGGTAGGTGACGTGAACGGCTCGGCTATCAGAGACGTACAGCCTCGCTCGAGTGAGGCGTTCACCATCGACGTGGATGCCCCACAGCAGTTGCAGGCCGGGGAGACCTACGAGGTTGCCTTCACCGCTCAAGATCTGGCCGCCGTGAGCGGTTATCAGTTCACGCTGCAATGGAATTCGGCACTGGTTGAGGTAGAGCAGATCGAAGAAGGTGTGGCCCGCGAGGAACACTTCGGTGTTTTCCGTGAAGAAGGGGTGATTACCACGAGTTGGAACGCTTCTGAAGTTCGGAATGCGGAATTCGGAATGCGGAAAGGAGAGGATGCTGTACTGTTTAGTTTGACGCTGATGGTACGAGCCGACGTGCCGATTGAGCAGGTGTTGCAGCTCAGTTCGCGCTACACGGCGGCCGAAGCTTACAATGCGGCCAACGATGAAGTGATGGACGTGGCGCTGCAGTTTGGTGAGGTGTCAGCTCAAAGAGCGAATACCTTGTACCAGAACGTACCGAACCCGTTCCAGTCTGAAACGGTAATTGGCTTTAGGTTGGCGCAAGACACGGAAGCGACGCTGACCGTGCGCGACGTGACGGGTCGCCTCCTGAAAGTGGTTGAGGGCGATTTTGTCCAGGGCTACAATGAGGTACGCTTGACGTCTGCTGACTTACCGGAGACCGGAGTGTTCTACTACACGCTGGAGGTGGGTGAGTTCACTGCTACCAGGAAGATGATTATAGTGGAGTAGTACCTGGCACATAGCATCAGGCAATAATAAAATCCCCTGCCGATCAGCGTACCGGCAGGGGATTTGTTTTGAGAAGCCTTCTCCCTATGTAATCCGTTCCAGCACCGTTTCGATCAACCGGTCGACGGTCTGTTTAGGGTTGGTGCTGAAGGTTTGGTTAGCGCGGTTGGCGATGATGGCGTTGCAGCTGGTGGCCCGATGTCCCAATAGGCGTGCAAGCCCGAAAATGGCGGCCGATTCCATTTCCAGGTTAGTGATGGCTAGTTTTTTATGGCGAAATTGACTTAGTCGGTACAGCCAATCCGGATGTAGGGCCGAACCGGCACGCAAACGGCGCCCCTGGGGTCCGTAAAATCCGGGGCAGGTGAGCGTGATCCCGGTATAGAGATCCTTTTTGGCGACAGCCGATACCAGATCGCGGTGGGCCTCACAGGCATATGGCTCGGTTGGTAGCTGGCCGGCATGCTGCAGGTAATCGCGTAGATCGTCGTAGAGTTCCGCTTCGGGCAGGGTAGGAGGGCGCTGGTAGAAATGCATCATATTATCCAGGCCAATGGCGAAACGGCTTACGACGAAAGAATCGACCGGTATGTCGGATTGCAATCCTCCTGTAGTACCGATGCGAATAATGTCGAGAGAGCGGAGCTGCTCCCGGGGCTGCCGGGTTGTAAAGTCAATATTGACCAGAGCGTCCAGCTCATTAAGGACAATGTCAATATTGTCAGGCCCGATCCCAGAGCTGATAACGGTGAGGCGCTGGTTGCCAATCCAACCGGTATGTGTAACGAATTCCCGCTTTTGGACCTGGACGTCGATGCGGTCGAAATGACGCGATACGCGAGGTACTCGCCCCGGGTCACCGACGGTAATTACTATAGGGGCTATCTCGCTGGGATGTAGATCGAGGTGGTAGATGCGTCCTGCTTCGCTGATGATGAGCTCCGATTCGGGAAAGACCGGCATGGATTGGGATTTTGACAGTGGCGTGGAAAATCAGATGTTGTTGAATTTGTATGTTTACAACAACGAATATGGTAAAAGTATGAAAAAGATCTATCACCTCTCTACTTGCAACACCTGCCAGCGTATTCTGAAAGAACTGAATAACGGCGAAGGTTTTGAACTACAGGATATTAAAACAGAGCCGATGACGCCCACCCAGGTCGAACAAATGAAAGAAATGGCCGGTAGCTATGAAGCTCTGTTCAGCCGCCGGGCTCGCAAGTACCGGGCGATGGGGCTGCACGAGCAAGATCTCGCCGAAGATGATTACCGCCGCCTGATTCTGGAGGAATATACCTTCTTGAAGCGTCCGGTGATCTTGGTCTACGATCAGATATTCGTAGGTAACAGAAAGAAGGTGGTGGCCGCTGCTGTCGCTGCTGCCGGTATTGATTAATTCGCTTGCGCAAAAAGAAATACATGACTTACACCAAAGAACAAATCGCCGACTATTTCCGGTCGCTGCAAGATTCCATCTGCCAACAGCTGGAGGCCATGGACGGGGGGCACTTTCGTGAAGATGCCTGGGAACGCCCGGGAGGTGGAGGCGGTCGCTCACGCGTCTTGCAGGGTAAAGTGATCGAAAAGGTGGTGTGAATTTCTCGGCGGTGCATGGTCCGATGCCGGAGAAAATAACAAAAGCGCTGGGTGTTGCTCCGGGCAACTTTTTTGCGACCGGGGTCAGCATAGTGCTGCATCCGCATAGGCCCCGGGTGCCGATTATTCATATGAATGTGCGTTACTTTGAAATGACGGAGGACGTGTGGTGGTTTGGTGGAGGCATCGATTTGACGCCGCACTATATCGTAGACGAGGATGCGCGGTATTTCCATCAGCAGCTCAAGGCGGTTTGCGATCAACATCATCCAGGCTACTACCCGGAGTTTAAGAAGTGGGCCGATGATTATTTTTCCTCAAGCATCGTGACGAGACGCGTGGTATCGGTGGTATTTTCTTTGACCGCCTCAGCCAGCAGGATGAATTCACCCAGGAGCAACGCTTTGCTTTTGTGCAAGAGGTTGGCGAGTTGTTTGCCCCCCTGTACATCGAATTGGTCAATCGCCACCGGGAAGAGCCTTTTTCTGAGCAGGAAAAGCAGTGGCAAATGCTGCGTCGCGGTCGCTATGTAGAATTCAATCTGGTATGGGATAAAGGAACGAAGTTTGGCCTCGATACCAACGGCCGCACAGAATCCATCCTGATGAGTATACACCTCACAGCCCAGTGGGAATACATGCACGAAGTGCAACCAGGCTCTCCGGAGCACGCTACCCAGGAAAAGACAAGCATCCTACTCTTGAAAACAGGGCACAAATGGCTAAGCGCCGTTGTTTGTGCCTTTTATTTTCTTCTTCTTGTCAGTACATAAAAAAGGCCCAGCCTTGACAGGCCGGGCTTTTTTTGTTGGCAGGGGGCGACAAATAGGACACAATTGGTTCCTCCGCAGATTCTCATCTAGCAAAAAAATAAGGCACAAACAGCGTGCAGCCGTTTGTGCCTTTTAGTGATGCGATACTTATCCATTTTAACGTTAGCCTGGGAGCCGGGCGCTAAATGGCTGCATGTCAAAACCGCACATTATTTCAGAGAGAAGTGTACCGGCAGGTAAAAATATCCGGAAATCAAATTCGTGCCCTGCTGGGCAGGAATCCAATCGGAGAGTAGGGATACCACTCGCCTGGCTTCTTCGTCGCAACCAAGTCCTACGGATTGCATGACTTTGTTCTCGACGACTTTACCACGGCTATTCACCAGGATGCGCAGGATGACGGTACCTTCTCTGTTATATTCGCGAGCCAGGGCCGGGTAGACGAGGTGTTCCGCTACCACATGCTGTATGGCCTCCTGACCTCCGGAATAGTCGATCCGGCGTTGGTAAAGGATGTCAGCATCGTCTTCCAAAAAGGCGGAGCGCACTTTAGTACTGATCTTTTCGGAATCTGACAAGCTGGCGACAGGGTTTTGACCGTGTGCTGATACGGTGGTGATGATGGACATCACAAAAATTAGAATGCTGGAATAAAGATTCATAAGGCTTTGTGTTTAAATGAGTAATTAGGTCTTATAGAAAATACGAATAAATTGTGGTTTTATTCTGCCTGTATTTTCCTTCCAAGGTGTTGATAGATAAGTGGTTGTAGGATTTTAGAATGCTCTTTGGATAAGTGTTTTTCTGCCTTGTTTTTATCCCGTTGGTTTTGGGGTGGGCTCTATTTTATTCGGATAAAAAAAAGGATGATTTTTGCGCATGAATTCAAGAATGATGGTGTGAGTGTTTTTACGCTACGCAGAGGTCCCCTTTCGGAGTGCAGTATTTTTAGACTACAGTAACATTTCTTCAGATAGTTTAACAATTTAACATATCTGTTTAACGATTTTACAGGAGTTTAGCCAGCTAAAATGGGCTATTATTGAAGGGAGCGAACTATTGAAAATCACAAAACCTTCGCCCATGAAAAGAAGACTAAAACAATTGCTGCCCATTATTTTGCCCGTGTTTTTACTGCTGTCGGGTTGTGCCTCTCCTGAGAAGCTGGTTGATTCCGGGAATTATGATCAGGCCATTGAGGTGGCGATGCGTCGCCTTGCCGGCAAAAAGAAACTCAAAGAAAAGTACGTGCAGGCGCTGGAAGAGGCTTTTGCGAAAGCTAATAACCGCGACCTGGCCTATGCTGCCCGCCTAAAGCGGGACGGGCGGGTTGAGCACTGGCCCGACATTTATAATCATTATCGCAATATTCGCCTGCGCCAGGAAAAACTAGCCGGCCTACTGCCACTTGCCGATCAATATGGCGTGCGGGCACAGGTACAATTTGTCAAAGTAGAGCCACTGGAGCGCGAAGCCCGTGAGCAGGCTGCGGCGTACTATTACGATCGCGCCCTCACCCTTTTGGCGCAAGCTCGAAGAGGGGACCGCCAGGCGGCCCGCGATGCCTGGACTATGCTGGAACGCACCGAACGGTATTATCGCCACTTTCGTGAAAAAGAGCAACTACAGGAAGAAGCCCTGGCATTGGGTACGACTTTTGTCCTGGTGGATGTAGAAAATCGTGCCCCGGTTAGCATACCCAACGGATTTGATGAGGCTTTGCTGGGACTGCGGGAAGGTGACCTCAATAGTAAATGGCGCATCTTCCATACCCGGCCGGATGAGCGGATCAGTTATGACTATCGGGTAACGCTGGAACTGGTAAACCTGGCCGTTAGTCCTGAGCAAGTGCGTGAGCGCCGTTATCAGGAAGCCCGGGAAATTGAAGATGGCTGGGACTACGTACTCGATAAAAATGGCAATGTCGCAAAAGACAGTCTGGGCAACGACCTTAAAGAACCCCGCTTCGTTAAAATTGGTGTGGAAGTACTGGAAAACTACCAAACCAAGGAAGCGCGTATCCTGGGCCGAATGAGCTTTTATGACCTAACCAGCGATCGGATTTTGGATGTGCGGGAAGTACAGGCTGATGCGCTCTTTGAGCACTACGCTGCTACCTACCGGGGCGATAGACGAGCGCTGAGCCGGGAAAGCAGGCGCCTGATCGGAAATCAGCCACGGCCATTCCCGACAGATGCCGATATGTTGCTGTTAGCCGCCAATCGACTCAAGCCGGCGATCAGTCAGGAGCTGCGCCGGTCGCACATTATGGAATGATCGAAGCTGGCTTTCGCCAAAAACACACCCTTTTTCCAATAATAAGTAAGCCGCCATGCAATACGTTGCATGGCGGCTTACTTATTGTAGTAAATTGGGTCTTCTTTTTATCGTCGTGACCTGCGTCCTTCTTTTTTCTGTAGTCGATAGTTAAACGAGACGTTTACACTTTGTGTTTGCCGCCACTGGAAAGACGATTCCGATTCGAAGTCGGGCAAGTCGATAATGCTGCGGCGAACACGGGTATTGAAGAGGTCGCGTCCGCTGATGATCAGGTCACCGCGTCCATCAAAGAGCTCCATGGAAACCCCTATGTTGAGAGCATAAGACGATAAGCGTCGTCCCTGTGGAGTATTCCGTGGTCCTCGGTAATTGAATGAAGGTTGGATTTCGAATTTTCCAAATGACAGTTTGGAGTCAATGCGTCCGTTCCAGGTAAAGGCATCGGCCGTATAATCTACTCCCTCGTATGATCCGTCGAGCAATGAACGGAAGAAATTGAGGTCGGCATTAATACTCCACCAATCAAACCAATCATAAGAGAAGGTGAATTCTACACCGTAGGCGTCTCGTTCGGCCAGGTTAATGGGAAAGCGCAGGCTGGTACCGTTTTCACCGGGAATAGTAATTCGGGTAATTACCCCCGTGGTACGGCGGTAGTATACACTCGACAGGAATGATCCTTTGTCGAGGTAGCGCAGAATGCCGGCTTCATAAGAATCTGTGAACTCCGGGCGCAGATTGGGGTTACCCTGCGAAATGTTGCGCCGGTCGCGCAGGCTGGAGAAAGGCAGCAGACGGCGGAAGTAGGGCCGGCTTAGGCGGCGACTGTAACTTACCTGCAGTTGGGTGGTCTGGGTTAACTCGTACGATAGAGAGGCGCTGGGAAATAGGCTTAGATAGTTCTGTTCATTATCCTGACCTGACTTTAGGAGAGAGGCACGGATATCAGAATACTCGGCACGCAGGCCGGCCTGCACATTGATCATATCCCACAGCTTGGTGGCACCGATGACGTAGGCAGCGTATACATTTTCTTCGTACTCCAGGTTGTCATCGAAATTGGGCAGTACGAAGAAATCGCCGTTTTCATCCCGTTCCTGCACCTGGAAGTTGTTGTTCACGGTACGCAGAGCTGCACGTGCCCCGGCTTCGAATTTACTGTTTTCGCCCAGGGGATGGATGTAGTCACTCTGTAGAATGATGTTGCGTTCATCCTCCGTGTTTCTTGATTTTTGCATAAGCGGATCCTGATCATTGGAGAAGGTTTCCAGGTATTCCGCCAGCTCCGTATCGTCGTCGTTGATAAATTTGAAATCCGTAGTCCACTTGCGGTCTTTCTGAGCAAAGGTCTTTTCATAGCGTAGACTAGCTTCAATATTATGCTCTTCCTCATCTTCCTGGTTATCGCGCACAGAGCGTTCGAGCAGGTTGTCATTGGCGTCGAAGTCTTCATAGGTTACTAAAGACGTATTGTCGTCACGTCCGGTACGGTAAAGTACAGAAGCGGTGATTAGGTCGCGCTCGGACAAGTACCAATCCAAACCGGCCTGCAAGTTACCGCCCCAGCCACCGCGATCCTGATCGCGGTCGATAGTATAGGTGTTTTCGAGGTCACCGCTGTTATCAAAGAACCGTTGTTCGGTAAAGCCACCCCCGGGAGAGCGGCGGTAGTTAAGGCCAAAATTACTGAAGAAGTTGATATTCTTCCGGCGAAAATTTAAGTTGTAGGATCCGGAGTAGTTACTTGGTTGACCGACGTTGAGGCCAAATGACCCGTTAAGTCCCTGTTCGTCTTCCTTCTTTAGAATGATGTTGATAATACCAGCCTCCCCTTCGGCCTCGTAGCGGGCTGATGGGTTAGTGATCACTTCTACGCGGGCAATCATGTCGCCTTGCATACGCCGTAATGCCTCAGTGTCGCCATTAGAGACGAGGCCCGAAGGTTTACCGTTGATCAGGATACGCACACCCTGACTGCCCCGTAATCGAAGATTTCCTTCGGTATCAACGGTAACAGAAGGGACATTGTCGAGAATATCGGCCGCATTGGCTCCAGAGTTGGAAAGGTCTTTGCTGACATTGAAGACGCGTCGGTCCATTTTGAGTTGCATCTGACTGCGTTCAGCACTTATTTCTACTTCGCCCAGGGAAACAGCTTCCTGACGCATCTCTACCGTGCCGAGATCAACCTCAGAGCCCTGGCCGGAAATTACTACGTCCGTCACGGTCCGATTTTCGTAGCCGACAAATTGAAAGACCAGATAATGCTCGCCGGTAGGGGGCGTAAGTTGAAAATTACCCTGATCGTCGGTTAGAGCGTTAGCCACCATGCTGCTGTCCTGAGCGTCATACAGCATAACGGTGGCAAAACTAAGTGGATTGCCCGATGAAGCTTCTACTAGTTGTCCCTCCAGGGTGGGGTTGGGCAGGTCAGGCTCTGCCGGCTGGGCCCCAGCCAGGGTGATTATAAAAAGGAGAACAAGTGTTGGTAAAATGCGGTACATAAAGTAATTTTTTTAGAAGCTCACACGCCTACCTAACGGCATATCCTGTATATTGATTAGCAAATCCCTCTTTTTTTACAATTCTTTTAATAATTATTGAAACCTTTGATAGTTTGAGTGCTGAACATTGGTACTGATGATGCTTTCTACAAATGGATCTATAAATTGACTTATGCCAATTCTGGGAAATTTTTTAAAAACAGCCGTCGAACTAAGCCGCCGTCTTACGCCGGCACCTTCGGCTGAAGAGGCGCAGCGTAAAGAGCTGGACGGCTTGCTGTTCAGCGCTAAAGACACTGCGTTTGGACAATTCTATAATTTCGACGCTATACTTGATGCGGAGGACACACAGCAAGCTTTTCGCGAAAGCGTTCCAATATTTGATTATGATCAGCTCTATGATCGTTGGTGGTATCAGCAGCAAAAGGAACCAAATATTACCTGGCCGGGAGAGCCCGATTTTTTTGCCCTGAGCTCCGGGACAACGGGTAAGGAACCCAAACGGATTCCAGTGACCGAAGCCATGCTCGATTCCATGCGTTCGGTCAGTTTGGCACAAATCAAAAGTTTAGCCAATTTCGATTTACCTCCCGAAATATTCGAAAAGGAAATTCTGGGGTTGGGGAGTTCTATCAATCTTCAATCACGACGAGGACATTTGGAAGGCGAGATTAGTGGCATCAATGCGCATGAGGCCCCCGAGTGGTTTGATTTTTTTTACCGTCCGGGGCGCGATATTGCCGGGATTGACGACTGGGACGAACGCATTACCAAAATCGTGGAAAAGGCTGATCAATGGGATATTGGCGCTATTGTAGGTATTCCCTCCTGGGTACTCCAAATGCTACAAGCTATTATGGAAGCCTACGACCTGGACAGTATCCACGACTTATGGCCTTCTTTGGGGTTGTATGCGACGGGCGGAGTAGCCTTTGAGCCTTTTCGTGCCAGCTTTGACGAATTAATGGATAAGCCCGTATATTATCAGGATACGTACCTGGCCTCAGAAGGATACTTTGCGTTTAATGCCCGTCCCGATACCAACGCTATGCAGTTGGCCTTGCGCAATGGCATCTACTATGAGTTCATTCCTTTTGATGAATCAGGGTTTGACGGCACGGGAAGTGTGAAGGACGATCCGGTGGTGCTCGGTATCCACGAGGTTGAAGCAGATAAAGATTATGCCTTGCTGGTTTCTACCTGTGCGGGCACCTGGCGCTACCTGATTGGCGATACTGTGAAGTTTACTGATTTAGAACTACATGAGATTGCCATTTCCGGGCGTACTAAGTACTTTATGAATGTAGTCGGATCACAATTATCGGAGGAGAAGTTGAACGCCGGGATAACGCACGTAAGTGATGAGCTCGGGGTGCCAATTAATGAATTTGCTCTGGCAGCCCTACAACGTGAGGATGGAGCGTATTACCACCAATGGGTCATTGGTACGGAAGACGATTTGCCGGAAGACAAAGCTTGTTCTTTACTAGATTCTTTTTTGGCAGAAGCCAATAAAAATTACGCGGTAGCCCGCAATAAAGCCCTGGCTGAAGTCCGGCTATTGCGGGTGCCGGTGGAGCAACTGTACGATTGGGTGGAGCGACGGAAGAAAAAAGGAGGACAGGTGAAGATACCCAAAGTGATGCCTGCTGATGATATGCAGGATTTATTAGAAATGATCAAATAGACACCCATGGCAGACCTTTTTGGTTTCTGGAAAAAACAAGAATCTGATACCTCAGATACATTACCTTCGGAGGAGTCAGATGTAGCCAAGCCGCTGGAGCAAATTTACCAGCAACAGTTGAATGAAGGGCTACGAGAATATCAGCGTAGCCCGCGGGGCTTGTTCTTTAGTGCACTACTGGCTGGATTAGAGCTTGGTTTTAGCCTTTATTTTATGGGAGTTGTACACGAGTTATTGAAAGATCAACTCAATGTAGGATCCCTGCAGATCGCTACCAGTATTGCTTATCCATTAGGATTCATTTTTGTTATCCTGGGTAAATCTGAGTTGTTTACCGAGCACACCACACTTTCGGTATTGCCGATGCTAAATGGACAGAAGAAACCCAGGGACCTGGCACGTATCTGGGGAACAATTTATTTTGGCAACTGGGTAGGAGGATTATTAATGGCCATCTTGCTGGTCGCCATTTGTACGAGTAAAGGCATCATTACCGTCGAGACATTCCAGGAGATTGGCTTTCATTTTGTCGATTATTCCAATCCTGTGATCTTTGGTAGTGCGGTATTGGCGGGCTGGTTAATGGGATTGGTAAGTTGGCTGGTTACCTCGGCCCAGGATACGATCAGTCGGATTGTAATTATCTTCCTGGTAACTACGGTGATCGGTTTGGGCCACTTACACCACTGCGTAGTGGGCTCGATTGAGCTTATCGCAGGCATTATCAGCTCGGAGGAGTTAGGGATCAACGACTATGTTCGCGTACAGTTATTTGCTACCCTGGGAAATATTGTAGGTGGTGTTGGGTTCGTTGCGCTGATTAAGTATAAAGCTACTTCGGAAAGCTAAAAGGGCGGTCGCGAAATACAGTGCCTTCTTCTTTGTTATATACCATCATTTCGACCTCTTCGGGAGTTAGATAGTATCGGGTGAGGCGATCTTTATAAGAGTTGGGAATGGAAGATTCATTCAGGAGAAATAACTTGGTCGCCATGATCTCTTTCGCAAAGCCATATTCGATAGCATAAATATCAGCTTTGCGTTCCGCTCCGATGCGGAATGTAGGAAATAGTAAATACCCCAGGCCAAAGCGCAGCATATTTGGCCATGAACGGTTAAGGTAATCCATGACATGCCCCAACTCGTGGGCAAACCAACCGACCAGTACATCTTCGGGAAGATCTGATACATTTACAGACTCGTTAATGCGCGTACTGCTCTGAATATCTATCTGATATGATCGCCGCTTACGCGAAAAAAAACGCCAATTTACTTTGGGTTGTGCACGCATGGTCATATCCTTGAGTTGCACACGGCACAGCCAAATAGCATGTTGGTGCAGGGGTGAGTATCCTTTCAATGCTTTAGTAAAGCACTGCCGGACAAATGAATTTGTAACATCATCGAAATGAACGTTCATTGATCTAAAGGATTTGGTTCTTTGTCTTGCTGTCGGCGATAAAGCCAATAGCCAAAGATGAGGACGAATAGAATAAGGCCAATCCAGAAAAAGGGAGTATCGTACCAATGGACGTTGTCTTTATTCAAATCCATTTTCTGATCGTCATAAACTCGCCCACTTTGCGCGATTAAAATAACAGGGGTAAGGGCAAGATAGAGGCTTGCTAACAAACGGTAAAGCATAAAATATAAAGGTTAATTAGAAAAGAATCAGGAATTAATAACAGCATCGAGTCGTTTACGGATCCTATTCTTGGACAGAATTCCTTTAAAATAGTCTACAATTTCTCCATTGACAACCACCAGGGTGGCTGGTAAATTGATGATTCCATAATAGTTGGACAGAAATTGCGGTACATGATCGGCTTGAATTGCCCGGAATGAAATACGTTGTGTTTCGTATTCGTCTTCTAAATCCTCCATAAATGATTCTAGAAGCTGTGAAGCACCTAGCCACTCACTAAGAAAGGTTATAATAACCGGTTGGTGGCAGCTTTGATCAACGACAGCTTCCATTTCTTGCTGAATGACCTCTTCTTTTCTTGGTCTGGAAATGTCCACGGTTGCTAAGTTTTCTAATTTTCTATACATCTAAGGAACGAAGCAAGTACTGGGGTGTTTGCTCAGAGTAGCTGATTTTCAGTTCTTTCGAAGGAATCCCATCATCGATTGAGAAAATCCATGCGGTCGATATTCCATTTTCGCATCCGGGATGACAGTGTTTTACCGTTCATTCCGAGCAACTTAGCAGCCCCATTATCCCCACTGACGCGGCCCCGTGTGCGCCGTAATGCTTCGAGAATGTGCTGCTTTTCCAATTCTTTTAAGGTAGGAAATTCTTGTGGCTCATCGATTTTTTTACCGGACGCTTTAGGGAGTACGGCTTCCAGGTCGAGTTCTTCCCCATTAGAGATGATGACGGCTCGCTCGACCATGTTTTCCAGCTCGCGAATATTTCCGGGAAATTCGTAGGTCATTAGTTTTTCGACCGTTTGCTCGCTGATCTTGGTTATTTTCTTTCCAGAACGGTTGTTGTGTTTTTTGAGAAAATGCTGGATCAATAAAGGGATATCATCAAGACGTTCGCGCAGTGGGAGGTTATAGATGGGAAAAACGTTGAGTCGAAAAAATAGATCCTCACGGAACGTTTTTTCCCTGACCATTTCTTCCAGGTCTCGGTTAGTGGCGGCAATAACGCGTACATCGATGGTGCGGGTTACGGGATCGCCTACCCGCTCAAATTCATCTTCCTGCAGCACACGCAGCAACTTGGGCTGTACTTCGAGGGGCAATTCACCCACTTCATCAAGAAAAATGGTGCCTCCATCAGCCAGTTCAAATTTTCCAATTTTTCGTTGGTAAGCGCCGGTAAAGGCTCCTTTTTCGTGGCCAAATAATTCACTCTCGATAAGCTCAGCCGGTAAGGCGGCACAGTTTACCTTAATCAGGGGGCTATCTTCGCGATTACTCAGCCCGTGGGTCGCGCGGGCCAATAACTCTTTGCCGGTGCCGGTTTCTCCCTGAATCAGTACCGTTGAGGCCGTGTCAGCTACCTGGGCTACCTGCCGGAGAATACGCTGGTAGTTTTTACTTTTACTAATGATATTGTTGAAGTTATAGGAGCTGGTCACCTCTTCTTGCAGGTAAGTTTTCTGGCTTTCGGCCCGTTCCCGTAATGCTTGATTCTCTTCCAGTGCTTTTTGTAAGGCCCGCTCTTTTTCAACCCGACTCGTAATGTCGCGCATGGTGATACAGCAACATTCCTGATTGCGGTATTTGATATAGGTAGCGTGTGCCTCTACCTGGAAAGTAGACCCGTCGGCCCGGTAATAAGGATGTTCTGAGACAAAGACTTCGTTTTTTTGTATGGTTTCCCAGGCATCTTGATACTCCTCATCGGTAAGGTCAGGATTAAGGTCAAAGAGAGTCATCTCTTGCAGTTGTTCTGGAGAATAACCCAATTCGCGGGGCACCGAATCATTAAAGTAGATGATAGAACTGTCGGGACGTATCCAGAAAATAAGGTCGCTGGATTGGTTAAGGGTATAGTGAGCCATGTGGATGAGTTCATCCTGGGCTTTTTGTTGGCGTAGATCCCTAATGTACAGACAGTCGAATCCAGTTGATTCATAGCTTAAGTAATGGTGCGTAACTTCGGCCGGGATGCTTTCATTCTGCCGGGTGAGGATGGTCGTTTCTGCCCGCAAGGAACCATTTTCTTCCATTTCTTTCCAGAATTCCGGCCATTCTTTTTTGGTAGGCTGGGGGAGGAGATCGAAAAGAGACGTAGTCTGAATTTGACGGCGGGTAGCCCTCAGGGTGTGACATGCTTTGTCGTTAGCATAAAAAATAGACCCGTCTTCGCGTATCCACATGATGAGGTCCCGCATATTTTCCAGCACGAACTTTGCCATGTACATATCTTCCGAACGGGCGGAAATATGGGAGATGTCCTGAATTGTTCCGTAGAGCTTGGCGGCTCGCTCTTCGGATATTTGGGGCACTCCTTTAATAGCCAGCGTATGCTTCTGGCCGCCCGGTGCCTGTACCCGGCACTCTAACTCAAAGGATTCTCCTTTTTCCACCGCTTTACGGCTGAGGCGGTCGAGGCGATCAAAATCTTCGGAAGAAAAGATGGTACGGAGTAGTTGGTTAGCTTGCGCAAAATCAAAGGTATCCTGATCGGTAGTCATTTCCAGAATGCTAAATGCTTCCTCGGTAATGGTCGTCTTGCGATTGATGAAATCAAGCTCCCAGCATCCTATCCGACTAATTTGGGTGGTAATGTCGAGTAAATCCCGGTAGCGATCCGTATCCAACTTATTTTCTGCAATGATACAGGCGACCTGATGTTCCCCGGTATCGAGCAGCGTAATGTTCATGTGCACCGGATAGATTACATCGTGGCTGGAAATGAACTCCGTATTTTCCTCCCGGAAACTACCTCTTTCTTGTAGCGATCGCCAGATTTTCCTCCAGGATAAGAAGGTGTAATGCGGATTAATCTCGAATACAGTCTTTTGCTGAGCCCTGTTTTTTTCGTAATCTAACTGATCTAGGGCATGCTGATTAGCACCCAGAATTTTTCCTGACTCATCTACTAAAAGTACAGCATGCCTGATTACCTGTAATATTTGCAGATACGGTCCAAGATCAGCATAGGAGGAAGGCTCTAGCATAAATTATGTTGATTACAGTCGAGAACGTATACGTTTACACCACCTTATTAGAATCAGTATATGTAACACTATGTTCAGGGCCAGGTTTTTTTAGCTGCACCATAAAAGTGTGAATTCTGGACTGTTGGGTAAAATAATTTATGGATCTGGCAACAATCTAATTGCTCAAATATAAGGTTTTTTCTTAAATATAAGCAAATTGGCAAGATTTTATTTTTTATAAATATTTGGTTGTCAAGTATTTATGTTTTTGGCATGGTGTTTGAACCAATATAAGTGATTGCAAAAAAATAAAACACTACATATACTTTATGAAGACTGCTGCTTTTCAAAAAAAATTTGACGAATTACACGATTTATTGTTTGCTTTTGCCATGAAACTTACTCGTGACAAAGAAAACGCCAAAGACCTTATACAAGAAACAGCCTGCCGCGCCTTCAAACACCGCAATAAATTTAAGGAAGGAACCAACTTTAAAGCCTGGTTGACAACCATCATGCGCAACACCTTTATTAATGATTACCGCAAGCGCCGTACGCGTAATCAGGTAGAAGCACCCATCGAAGATTTTCTGTTTGCCCTGGAAAATAAGTCTATTACCGGTAATGGTGCCAAGTCTAGTTTGATGATGAAAGAGTTGACCGGAATGCTGGACAAACTCTCTGACCTCTACCGGGTACCTTTTTTACTCTTTTACCAGGGTTTCCAGTATCATGAAATTGCCAAGCAATTGGGTATTCCAATGGGTACTGTGAAAAGCCGTATCTTTTTTGCCCGAAAGAAAATGAAGAAAATGATTGTAGCACGCTACGGTGAAGGTGTACGCGCAGCCTAAAATAAAAGCAGAACAGAACCAACTTGAATCCTCCGACAGATATTTATTCTGGACCGGAGGATTTTTTTGTTTAAACTTGCTTTTAGTCTATGTTTAATTTTCTAACCTTTCAATACCTGGTAGAGGATACCGCACTTTAAAATGATCTACTGTACCACTCAGGAAGTAGTTTGGGCTTTACCCAATTACTGCTAGCGAGCATATCCTAATCGTGGCCGGTATACTTTACTTTATACCTTCTACCAAATACCACGTGGAGTTTCGACATTCGATCCTTTAGCGTCCGGGTTAGCCTCAAATTTGCGTCAATATATACTGTTTTCAGGGGGTAACTGGGTCGAGTTGTTTTGTACAAAAAGAAGTTACTGCATTTCATCCTCACTCAACTCAGGACGTTTATTTGTACGCTTGCGTTTACTCTGTCTTTGAATAATGCGCAGGGCCCGGTCATTGCGGAAATAGCCGTACATCCAGTTTATCAGGGTGACGACCTTGTTGCGGAATCCCACCAGGGTAATTAAGTGAATAAGCATCCACAAAAACCAGGCAATAGTCCCCTGGGTTTTGCCGAAAGGCAGATCAGCCACCGCCTTATTTCGACCAATGGTCGCCATGGTTCCTTTATCGTTATAATTAAAAAATTCGGCAGCCTGTCCCTTTTGTAAGCGCACCAGGTTTTTTGCCAGATGTTTTCCCTGTTGTTGCGCGACGGGAGCGAGCTGAGGATGCCCCGCGGGGTAGTCTTCACTCAGCATAGCGGCTACGTCGCCAATGGCGTACACATCACGGTAACCTACCAGTCGGTTGACCCTGTCTACGACCATACGATTTCCTTTGGTGTCTATTTGATCCGTTAAGCCTTCCGGACGGTTTGCCTTTACTCCGGCGGTCCAGATAAGATTATGGGTGGGAATATATTCGTCATCGATACGGATGGATGCCCCGTCGTAGTCTTCAATCATTTGGTTTAGCCGTACGGAAACGCCCATGTTTTCCAGAAACTTTTGAGCAGCCCGGGAGGATTGCTCCGACATAGCCGGCAATAATCGGTCTAGCCCTTCAACGAGATAGATTTTCATCCGGTCAAGATCTAATTCGGGATAATCTCGGGGCAGAACGTACTTACGCATTTCGGCAAAAGCACCAGCCAGCTCTACACCGGTCGGTCCACCACCGACGATGACCAGATTAATCAGGCGCTGTGTTTTCTGATGATCAGCAGCGTTGACGGCTCGTTCAAATTCGGTCAGGACAGTATTGCGCATGTAAAGCGCATCTTCCGTAGTTTTCATGGTGATCAAATGCTCTGGCGGAAGACCAAAGAAGATGGGGCGGCTGCCCGTAGCAAGCACAAGGTAATCGTAAGCGATTTCTCCGATGGAGGTTGTCAGGGTATGATTTTCCGGATCAACTTTTGTAACTTCTGCCAGACGGAAGAGCACATTATCATTACGGCGTAGTATCCGACGAAAGGGATAAACGACCGAGGTAAGCTCAAGACCGGCAGTAGCGACCTGGTAGAGCAGAGGTTGAAAGGTAAAGTAATTGTTCCGGTCAATCAGTACGACCTGGAAAGGTTCGTTTTTAAGTTGTCGAATGAGTTCTAAACCGGCAAATCCTCCGCCTACGACGACAATTCGGGGGTGGTTTGAAGATGGTAGGTGCATATATTTAGGACTGGGCTTTTTTGAGTGTACGGGCGGCTTTTTCGTATTTTTGGGTAATGCGAGAGCGGATTTTTTTCCATTTCCGGCGGTCAGCCAATGTTACTTCGTAGAAGGCTTGCTTCATACGGTTACGGGATTTCTTCAGCTTTTTGTATTTCTTGCGCGCCTTTTTATTTGATTTTCCGGAGTACTTATTCATTTGTTCACGAATTTGCTCGTGTAAGGCCCGCATGCGGCGCAGTGCTTTTTTACGGTCTTTTGGAATAGAAGGTTTAACGGCTTTCGATTTCGTTTTTTTAGACATAATGGACTGTTATTGAATTATATTTTATTTATAACGAAGCTTTACCCGGGGTGTTCGCCCAGAGCAGAGTAGATCAAAAAACCAAAGAACTATGTCAGAAAAGCTATTGCAGATACTCAATATTGTAGGATTTATAGCGGTAATTGCCACCAACGCTCTGGCCAATGCATTGCCTATTGCCGGACGTACGACCGGAGAAGTATCGGATCTTTATCCCAACCTGTTTACGCCGGCAGGGATCACTTTTAGCATCTGGGGCATCATTTACTTAGCGTTATTGGTGTTTATAGTGTTGCAAAGCAGGGGGCTGTTTTCTCGTCGACCAGCTCCGGAATATGTCGTTTCGATTGGCCCTTTTTTCTTTATCAACTGCCTGCTTAATGTGGGGTGGATCCTGGTCTGGCATCACCTTTTGGTCATACTTTCAGTATTTATCATGCTGGGGTTATTGGGCACTTTGTTAGTAATTTATCGACGTTTGCAAGGTTATTCCTGGCGGGGCTTTGGATTAATACGTCTACCTTTTTCGCTCTACTTTGCCTGGATATGTGTGGCTACCATTGCCAATGTGACGGTACTTCTGGTCGATGCAGGATACCGGGGAGCACCGCTTGATCCTTCGGTCTGGACGTCTATTTTGGTAGGCATTGCAGCTGTATTGGGCGGGTTCTTTTTATTTCGGGAAGAAGATCCGGTCTTTCCGTTGGTGATCATCTGGGCTTTGATTGGTATCATCCTTAAATTGCGTGTTTCCTTCGATTGGACCTTTGCGCCCATAATCGTTGCTCTGATTGGTATTGGTGTGCTGGTCGTGGGCGATTTATGGCGTGTGGTACAGCACTTTTCCCAGCGTAGCTCCCGAACATCTAATTAGAGTGTCCGTTTTAGGGTAACAATTTGTAAATAAAAGCATAATACCTATGGCGTTTAAGTTACCTGAACTACCGTATGATTACGACGCATTAGAACCTCAGATTGATACCCGCACGATGGAGATCCATCATCAAAAACACCACGCTGGTTATACCAAAAAGCTGAACGCAGCTATCGAAGGCACCGATTTAGCAACAAAAACTATTCGGCAAATTTTAGAAGAAGTATCGAAGCATTCCGCTGCCGTGCGCAATAATGCAGGTGGATATTTTAACCATGATCTTTTCTGGAATATTCTTTCTCCAAACGGAGGTGGAGTACCTGATGATGGTACCGATATTCATCAGCGTTTGGTACAGGCATTTGGTACTTACGAAGGGTTTAAAGACGAATTTACCAAAGCGGCGACCGGGCAGTTCGGCTCGGGTTGGGCCTGGCTTTGTGTACACGACCCGGTAGGAAATTTATTCATTACCTCTACACCAAATCAGGACAATCCCCTGATGGATGATGCGCCCAACAAAGGTATTCCCATCCTGGGACTCGACGTGTGGGAACACGCTTACTATCTAAAATATCAAAATAAGCGGCCCGATTACGTAAATGCTTTTTACGACTTGATTAACTGGCCGGAAGTTAATACTCGCTATCAGGCCGCTAAGAAAGAAGCTGCCCTAATTTAGTAGCTTTAGTTGATACTACATAAAAAGGCCCGCTCTGGATAAGAGCGGGCTTTTTTATTGAAAATTATAACGTTTAATCTCGATAAATACTATTCTTTATTTTTCCTTGATTTAATGGGAATAGCGTCTAGCAATTCCATAAGATCAGGATTGGCATAGGTGCCATAAGGAGCTATAATTGTACCCTGGGTTCCATCTTTGGCTTCGAGGGCGTAAATAACCGACATGTCAGCAGGGTTGGTATTTCCTTCAAAGCGATGATATTCAATAATCTGCACGTCAGCGGCGTTGTATTCTTTGTTCGTATCAGTCTCTTTTAAACAGCCATCACCAAACTCGAATGAGGCTGTAAAACCTCGTTCACGTAAGTCTTTGGTTGCGTCTACTAAGGTATCGTATTGGTTAATCATATAGGGCATTTTTTTATTTGCTAAAAACAGTTCTTTACCACTACCATCAATCTTCAATGCGGGGGTAGCGAAAAAAGCGCCAAAATAAAAAGCAGGTCAGGCACCCCACCATCAGGACTATTCCGGCCTGGGGGATAATCTGCTTTAGGATGTACTTTATTGGCAGGTTGCCATCGGTTGCATAAGTAAGCCAGATTAGGGCTGTACTTTTGGTGAGTAAGAGCGTCAAAGCGGCAAAAAGGGAAATAAAACCGCCTAGTGTAAGTAGACTGGGTAGGAAGTTTTTTTTGCCGAGCTGTGGTCTTCTTTTTCGAATACTACGCAGGAGAACTAAGGCCAAATAAGCATAACAGAGAATTTGCAATGGAAGTACATCGGAAATTTGTAACACGTGTAACATCCATTGATAAACGCCCATTAATATTCCGGCTTCAACACCTCTTTTAGCGCCAATATCTAGTTTTTCTCTTGTGGTTAGGGTCTTTATTTGTATTCTAGGTGGGGTAAACGAGATAACGTGATTTCTTGTATTAGTCATTCATTCAGGAGTGATATTTAAATAGTAATAAAAAATCAGGAAGCTGGACAAGCCAACTTCCTGATTGGGTTTAGTTTAGACATTTGCCGGGCGCAACTTCTTGGCGGCCCAGGCATCAAGCATCCAGGATGCTTTCTCTAATTCTTCCAGGAATCCACCAATCATATCGTCGGTACCGGCATCATTGCATTCATCTGCTGCGGCAAGTAACTGACGCATATTGGCAATGATAATTTTGTGGTTAAGTAGCACTGTTTCTACCATTTTGTAATCATCCTTAATAACTGGCGACTCATCAATGTCAGCATGTGCCAGATAATCCGAATAACGGCTTAATGGGCGATGACGAAGCGTGAGAATACGTTCGGCAATTTCATCAATTTTCACTGTGGCGTCATCGTATAATTCTTCAAATTTTTCGTGTAAGTCGAAGAAGTTTTCACCATCGGTATTCCAGTGAAAGTTACGTAGATTCTGATAGTATACGTGATAATTTGCCAGAAGCGTGTTAAGCTCGTCTACTACAGATTGCAATTTTTCACGATCGAAACCAAGGTAATTCATTTAGTATAGTCTTTTTTAATTTAGTAATGTATTAGTTCTTGTTTATTTGTCGGTTAACTGGGTTTCTAAAACGGGTTCACCGGCTTCATGTTCACTATACTTTCCATTCTTTTCTGTCAGGATCCGAGAAAAGAATTATAGGGTCGATCATAGATATTGTTTTCCCTTTTAATCTGAACCGAATAGAGCGGATATGCGAACATAGGCTGACCTAATTCGCTTAAACAGACGTATAAATAATTGAACCGCAATGCAAATATCCATATTGGCGATTTTTATTGTCAGTCTGCTAACTGCTTTCTTTTACCCTCGGTATAGAAAAGTAACTGCTGCGCTTATCTCAATATTTCTCCTGGGCGTCTTCTCTTATTTTGGAACGTTTCTCACTACCGTATTACAAGGAGAACGAATTATTCAGGAAGTCTCATGGGTACCTTCACTTAACATTCACTTCACTTTTTTACTGGATGGCTTAAGTTTCTTCTTTGCCTGGTTGATTATCTTCTTTGGCTTGCTGGTGCTTATTTACTCCTTTAAGTA
>Ga0102940_1000802_pt1 | contig 21232 bp, 23 predicted proteins | sample SalPonR2_C_D1_MG_FD_78215 | JGI IMG/M metagenome (GOLD analysis project Ga0102940, IMG submission 78215) | Salt pond soil microbial communities from South San Francisco under conditions of wetland restoration - Salt Pond MetaG R2_C_D1_MG | ecosystem: Environmental > Aquatic > Marine > Intertidal... | reverse complement strand
TTCTCGGCGGCATGGCCTGACGCGGCCCTTGTCCCGGACCCGATCCGGGACCCCGCGACCTTGCCCGCGAACGGTCAATAGGCCCCGGGTCAGCCCGGGGCCTTGCCAATGCGCTTGACGCACAGCCGACAATGTAGCCAGTGTATATCCGTGACGGTTGACCATCGGCCGTCCTTAGCCAAGCATCGCGCGGTAGCAAGGAGTCTCAAGTGATAGGTTTCAAATTCCCGACTGCACGCGCGGTTGCACTGGGCATGGGCCTTTGGGGCGGCATCGCTTGGGCCGATCCCGCCGCCGACCTCGGCGCCGCGTGGCGCGCGGCGCTGACCCCTGCCGCGCAACACGGGCAGGTCGTCCTGAGTTCCGAGGTCGAACTCGAACACTGCACCCTGTCCTATCACTTCCTAAGCAAGGGCGGCACCGTGACCGACACCATCATCCTGCCGCTCGCCGCACTCGACATTCAGGCAAGCCGTAGCCAATCCACCTTCGGTCGACCCACGGAAACGGGCCTGACCTTCATGCTTCGCCCCGGAGAACAGGGTGAACAGGTCAAGACTTGGAGCGGCCCGCCCCGCAGGCGCGCCACGAACTATGGTCCGATCTTCCCCGAACACCTCTCCAGTGACGAAGCGGCGCTTCGCCTGCTCGAGCAGGTTCTCGAAATCGCGGCGGACTGCGACGCGAACAGCTAACGCGTTTCGCCTCTACAAAGCACCAAGCCACGCTTGACGCGGGGCCGAGGGCGCGCCAACTATCCCCCATGCTGCCCATTCGCGATCATAACCCCTCCCGGCAGACCCCGTGGGTCACCTACGCCCTGATCGGCGTCAATATCGCGATCTTCCTCAGCTACTGGGGGCTGTTTTCCAATCCCCGTGCCCTCACGATGTTCTTCCTTAATTGGGGTATGGTCCCTGTGCTTGTCACCGAACAGGGCACATGGGGCACCATGCTCAGTTCCATGTTCCTGCACGGCAGCATCATGCACCTTCTGGGTAACATGCTGTTTTTGTGGATCTTCGGCGACAATCTCGAAGAGGAGATGGGCCATATCCGCTACCTGCTCTTCTACCTCGCCTCCGGTCTTGGCGCGGGGCTGGCGCATTACTACGCCGCCCCCTACAGCGAGGTGCCCACCGTCGGCGCCTCGGGGGCCATCGCCGGGGTCATGGGCGGCTACCTGCTTTTGTTTCCCAAGGCGCAGGTCGATATTCTGATCTTCATCGTCTTCATCATCAAGGTGATCCCGGTGCCCGCTTGGCTGATGCTCGCGCTCTGGTTCGCCATGCAGATTTTCGGCGGCTTCGGGGCCGACCCCATGACCGGTGGCGTGGCCTACTGGGCGCACGCGGGCGGTTTCGTGGTGGGGGCAATCCTCACCCTGCCAATCTTCCTGCGACGGGGCGGCACCCGATTCTGGGATCGCACCGATGGCCATCCGCCGCATCCAGAAGCCAAATACAGCTACCAACGCACGCACATCCCCCGCGTCGGGAGGCGCCGCAAATGACAAGCAAAACCACCTGCCACTGCGGAGCGGTCGAACTGCACCTCGACCTGCCCGATGGGATCAACGGCGCGCATCGCTGCACCTGCTCTTTTTGCCGCCGTCGCGCGGCCCCCAACATCTCGGTCCCGCTATCGGCGCTGACCGTGACGCGCGGCGCGGAAAGTCTCACGCTCTACACATGGGGCACCGGTACGGCCAAGCATTACTTCTGCTCAACTTGCGGAATCTACACCCACCACCAACGCCGCTCGAACCCACAAGAATACGGCGTCAACCTTGGGTGCATCGAAGGCCAAAATCCTGCTGACTATGAGCCGATGCCATGGCACGACGGCATCAACCACCCGTCCGACCGTTAGAGCCCCGAGTCATCCGACTGGATCAACCGCCGGCGCAACCACCCCGAGATCGTATCCATCGCCATCACCATCAGCACGATCAGCACGATGTAATAACTCACCTCTTCCCAATCCTTCTGGGTGATGATCGCCTGCGTCAGCAACAACCCGATGCCACCCCCGGTGATCGCCCCGATGATCGTGGCGCTGCGGGTGTTGGATTCAAGGTAATATAATAGCTGGCTCAGAAGCACCGGCGTAATCTGCGGAATGACCCCGAACCGATATCGCTGCATCGGTTTGGCCCCCGTGGACTGCACCCCCTCAATCTCTTTCTCATCCACGTTCTCAAGCGTTTCCGAGAAGAGCTTTCCAAACGTCCCCATATCGGTCAGCAAGATCGCCAAGGCCCCCGTCAACGGCCCCGGCCCAAAGGCCCGTGCCAGAACCACGGTCCAGATCAGGGCATCCACCCCCCGCACGAAATCAAACACCCGCCGCACACCGAAGCGCACCGCCATGAAAGGCGAAAAATTCCGCGCCGCCATGAAGGCCAAGGGCAGGGCCAGCATGGCCGCGCCAAAGGTGCCGAGGAAGGCCATGAGGATCGTCTCGAACACCGCCCAGACCACCTCGGAATGCCGCCACATGGCATTGCCCCAGAAATCGCGCCACATGGCCACTGCGTTCGACACCTCGGGTCGCACCCGCTCACCTGAAACGGCAAGCCCCACCAGTTCACCAATGCTCTTGCCATGAAACGGGCTGTCCAGCGTGAAGAAAAACAGCTCCCAGCCCATGTCGTACTTGAACAACTCCGCCCGGGTCCGCGTCACCGTCAGACGCCCCCGGTCAGTGGTAACCGCCAGCCGGTTCTTCGAGACGTTGATCCACTCGGGCTGATCTTCCATCTCACCCTGTGGAAACACCATCTCGACCCCGCTGCGGGCCGGGCGCGCCTCGATCATCCCGAAATCGGGGATGTCATAGCGCACCCACTCGCCTTCATAGGTCACCACATGACCCCGCCCCAGTTGCGCCACCATGCCGGTCTCGGTCAGGTTGACCCAGTCGGGCGCGGTGCCTTCGGCATAGGTGCCTTTGCGCTCACCCTCGATAGCGATCTCGATACTCTCCGACCGTGCATCGTACAAAACATGCGTCTTGTGGCTGTAACTGTCGGCCACCAAGGCGCGGGCATTGTCGATGCTCGCCCGCTCGCTCAGCCCCGGAATGTCGAAGGCGAAAAAGATATAAACGAAATAGGCAAGGATCACCGCAGGCAGGCCGAAATTTAACAGGCGCTTGCGCCCGAACAGACGGCTTGCCTCGCCTTTGAAATCCGCTGTCGCTGTCAGGCTCATTGCTGCGCCCCCTTGGTCAGGCGATCCCGGTAATGCGATGAAATCTGGTCAAAAAAGACGATGGTTAAGAACAGAAGGATGAAAATCGCCGCCGCCTCGTCGAACTTGCCCTGCCCCCATGACATGGCGTTCTTGAGTTCATATCCGATGCCGCCCGCGCCCACGAACCCAAGGATGGCGGAGGCGCGGATATTGATTTCAAAGCGCAACAGCGCATAGCTTAGGTAATTCGGTGCCACCTGCGGGATGATGCCCAGAAGCATCCGCTGCGACCAGTTTGCGCCGACCGATTGCAGCCCCTCTACGGGCTTGAGCGAGGCGTTTTCGTTCACCTCCGAAAACAGCTTGCCCAGCGCCCCAACAGTATGCAGCGCAATCGCGATCATCGCAGGCACCGGCCCGCCGCCAAGGATAAAGATCAACACCAAGGCAATCACGATTTCGGGGATCGCGCGCAGGATATCCATGATCCGCCGGAACACCGGGATCATCCGGGGCCAGCGCGCCATGCCCCGCGTCGACAACAGCGACATCATAATACCCAGCAGCGCGCCCAACAGGGTCGAGGCGGCGGCGATATTGATGGTTTCAAGCAGCGCGGGAAAGAACGTCACGAAATGTCCGGGCAGTTCATGGGCTTTCTCGATGGCCTCGCCCCAGACCTGCGCCGGGAAATCCAGCACATTGTGCCAGCCATCCCAAAAGCCCCCGGCATTGCGATCATCGGCAAGGTTGAAGCCCGCCACCATAAGCGCCACGAAAATCGCCAGCATCGCGCCAGAATACAACCGCTTGCGGCGCGTCATCGCCATGTATCCGTTGCGAATGCTATCCGTCGTGATCGGCGCCTGCGCGCTAATGTCTGCCATGCCCTGTCCCCCGGCTGCGTATTAAAAAGGGCCCACCCTTTTCGGGTGGACCCTCGTTTCGTTCAGGCTGGATCAGTTCGATTTGGCCTTACGGGCCTCGATGATAGACAGGTAAGCGTCGTGCCCGATCGGCTGGAAACCCTTGGCTTCGCCGGCCATCACGCCATAGGCGCAATCGGGATCCATCGCCGGCAGCGAAGCCATCAGCGCGGTCATATTGACCTTGACGTCCTCCGGCAGGTCACTGCGCAAAACCACGGGGCCTTCCGGGATCGGCTTCGACTTCCAGATTTGAACCAGATCGTTCATGTCGATCAGGCCTGCATCAACCGCCTTGCGCAGCGCGCCAGAGTTATAACCGTCTTCCCAGTTGCCCAGACCATCGGCCCAGGTCACGCCGGCATCCACGTCGCCGTTGTTGACCGCAACGATGGTCTGCTCGTGACCGCCGGTGAATTTCACCTCACCAAAGTAGTCACCCGATTGCATGGTGGCACCGATTTCGGTGGGGATTTCGATCGAGGGAATCAGGTAGCCCGAGGTCGAGTTAGGGTCGCCAAAGCCAAAGACCTTGCCATTCATGTCGTCCAGCGAGGTAATGCCGCTGTCCTTGTGGGCAAACCCGACCGAGTGATAGCCATAGCCACCGTCGACATTGGTTTTCACAAGGATCGGCTCAACCGCGTCGGGGTCTTCCAAATAGGTCTTGGCATAGCCCGAGGCCCCCAGCCAAGCCATGTCGATGGTGCCGCCCAGCAGGCCCTGGATCACGCCATTGTAGTCGGCAGGCGCGAACAGTTTGGTTTCAACACCCAGCAGCTCTTCGGTTTTCTCGCGCAGGCACTCGTTCGAGTTCATGCGGTCCTGGGCGTTTTCACCGCCCAGAAGGCCGATGCGGAATTCGCTGATCTCTTCGGCCAGCACGGGGCTGGTCAGGGCCGTAGTCGCTACGATGGCAGCAAGCAGTTTCTTCATGGTATCTCTCCGATTGGATTGAGTTGATCTTCGATTGAAGGCTCGGGGAAGTCTCAAAGCGCGGCCTCGGCCTCGCGTATGGCGGCATGGCTGGGGCGCTCTACTGTATCGATAGAGGTTGAGGTGCTGGCCTCGGAAAATCCGGCGTCCGCGCCATAGATGTCGCGCGCCACGCCGGTTGTCAGTTGTTCGGGGCTGCCGTCGAACACGATCCGGCCATGCAGCATCCCGATCACCCGGTCGCAATAGCACCGCGCGGTGTCCAGCGTGTGCAGGTTGGCGATCACCGTGCGGCCGTCTTCCTCGTGAATACGGCGAAGGTCGTCCATAACCACCTGCGCATTCATCGGATCAAGGCTGGCAATCGGCTCATCGGCCAGAACGATCTTGGGGTCCTGCATCAGCGCCCGGGCAATCGCCACCCGCTGCTGCTGTCCACCCGAAAGCGCCTCGGCCCGCTTGGGCGCATGTTCGGCGATACCCAGCCGGGCCAGAATGTCGATGGCGCGGTGAATGTCCGCTTCAGGATAAAGGTTGAACATCGTCGACCACGTCGAGCGGCGATTGAGCGTCCCATGCAGCACGTTCGAAACCACGTCCATGCGCGGTACAAGGTTGAACTGCTGGAAAATCATCGCGCAGTCGGACTGCCACGCGCGCTTTTCCGCCCCCTTCAGCCCTGTCACATCGCGCCCCTCGAAGGCGATCTGGCCCTCGCTGGCATCGGTCAGCCGGTTCAGCATCCGCAAAAGCGTGGATTTCCCCGCGCCCGAACGTCCGATGATCCCGATCATCGCGGGCCGTTCCACCTCGAACGATACGGCATCAACGGCCGTGTTCTTGCCAAACCTACGCGTCAAGTCGGTCACTGTCAGCACTGCACATCCCCTTGCTGTCTTGCGGCCCTCCTACGCGGCCTCCCTGAAGGGAATGCGACAGATCGTTGAAAGTTTTGTAACAGCGGGTGCTGAAACCTTGGGCGGAAAGGCACTACAGACCCGGCCCGCGTCATACCGTCCCTTGCCCACCGGCCTTGGCAAGCGTATTCCCAGCGCATGACATCCGCACGAAAACGCCTCCATCGTGACGACTGGCTGCACGCCGGGCTGACCGCCCTGCAAGAGCAAGGCCCGGACGCGCTCAAGGCAGAACCCTTGGCGCGCAGGATGGGAACAACCAAGGGCTCTTTCTATTGGCATTTCGAGGATGTGCCGGATTTTCACCGCGCGCTTCTGACCATGTGGGAGGAAAGCGCACAAGCCGCCCTCTCCGAGGCCCAATCAGGCTCAGGTACAGCCACCAGCCGGCTGCGCCACGCGGCCCAATCCATCGCCGATCAGGCCGAGGGTGACGCCGTCATCCGCGCATGGGCGCGCGGCCATAAGGGCGCGGACGAAACCCTGAAGCGGGTAGATGCCGCCCGCCTTGAAACGCTGCACGACCTGCTGTCCGACGTGGGCGTATCCAACCCCGAAATGGCCCGGATCATTCTGGCCAGCGGAATTGGAATGGCGCAGTTGAATGAAGGCGACAGCGATGCCAACACGCAGGCCATCGGCTCCCTCGTGGATCTCGTGCTTGCGCTACGCTAAACCACCTCGCCGGCGTCCAACCGCTCAAGAACCCGCCGCGCGCCCTCAAGGGTCGCGACACGTTTTTCTTCATCCATGCGGTCCCATGTACGATACATCTGGCCCATCCGCGGATTGCCCTGAAACCGCTCGCGGTGCCGCACCATGAAATCCCAAAACAATAGGTTGAACGGGCAAGCCCCCTCGCCCACTTTCTCCTTCACCGAATAGGCGCAATCACCGCAGTAATCCGACATCTTGGCGATGTAATTGCCCGAACTCACATAGGGCTTGCTGGCGATGATCCCGCCATCGGCAAACTGACTCATGCCGATGGTGTTGGGGGCCTCGACCCACTCATAGGCATCGGCATAAACCGCCAGATACCATTCGTGCAGTTGGTGCGGATCAACCCCCGCCAAAAGCGCGAAATTGCCGGTCACCATCAACCGCTGAATATGGTGGGCATAGGCCTCGTCGCGGGTCTGCGCCACCGCATGACCCACGCAATTCATATTGGTCTCGCCGCCCCAGTACATCCATGGCAAATCCCGCGCATGGCCCAGCACATTGCGCGTGGTATAGTCCGGCCCCTCGCGGAAATAGATTCCCCGCACATATTCGCGCCAGCCGATCACCTGCCGGATAAACCCCTCGGCGGCATTGATCGGCACCCGCCCGGATTTCCATTCCTCTTCCACACGGGTGCAGATTTCCACAGGATCAAGCAATCCAATGTTCAAATACGGAGATAACAGCGAATGATGCAGAAACTTGTCCCCTTGCAACATCGCGTCCTGATAATCGCCAAACCCTTCCAATAAATGCTTGGCAAAGTGATCCAAGGCGCACAGGGCCTGCGTCCGCGTCACGGCAAAATGAAAGGGGCGCAATGCCCCGAAATTCTCCCCAAACCGCGCCTCGACCAGATCAAGCACCTCTTCGGTGATCTCATCCGGGGTGAACTGCATCGGCGCGGATCGCAGCATATCTCCCGAGGCAGGCTTTCGGTTATCGTGATCGAAATTCCACTTGCCCCCCGCCGGTTTGCCCTCCTCCATCATCAGGCCGGTCTTGCGGCGCATCTCGCGATAGAAATATTCCATCCGAAGCTCTTTGCGCCCCTCGGCCCAATCCTCGAACTCCTGAAGCGAACAGATAAAACGATCATCGGGCAAAAGGGTCACGGTCAACGGCGCGTTTTCCAACGCCCCAATCAACCGCCATTCGCCCGGTCGGGTGGCCAGAACCTCGCTCACGCCATGCTCTTGGCCCCGGCGCATCAACTCCCCCACGATGGATTTTGACGCGGCCTCATCATCCAGCCGCGTATAGGCCACGTGCCAGCCAGCGTCTTCCAGCTCACCCGCGAAATGCCGCATCGCCGACAGGACCAGCGCAATCTTCTTGGGGTGGTGCGGCACATACCCCGTCTCGTCCAGCACCTCGGACATGACAATCAGGTCACTTGCCTTGTCCGCCTCCCGCAGCGCCGAAAGCCCCTCGCTCAACTGGTCCCCCAGGATCAGAACCAAACGCTTCACCATGGCACGCGCTTTCCGGCCCAATCAAAGAATTGCCCCGTATCCTCTTTGGTCAGCCCATCAATGACATGCAAAAGGTGGACGGCGGCTTCCTGCGGCGTGACGGTGGGGTGCCCCTTGGCGTATTTCTCGGTCAGCGGTGTTTCCACCGTGCCGGGATGCAGCGCCACGCAAATCGCCTCTTTGTGACTGCGACCAATCTCAATCGCCCCGGTATGGATCATCTGATTGAGCGCCGCCTTGGCGGTGCGGTAACTGTACCAGCCACCAAAACCGTTATCGCCAATCGACCCTACTCGCGCCGAAAGCGCCGCAAAGACACCGCGACGGTCCTTCGGCAACAAACGCATGCCGTGCTTCATCACCAAAGACGGCCCCACACAATTCAACATGAACTGCGCGCGCATCGCCTCCGCGTCCAGATGTTTCAGCGATTTTTCCGGCCCGCGCCCGTCCAATTCCAAAGCGCCGGTTGTGACGAAAACCAAGTCGAACGGCCCGTCCAAACGGCCCAATGCCGCCGCGACCGAGGCCTCGTCGGTCACGTCCAATCCATCGTCCCGCCGCGATAGTCCCGTCACCGCCACACCACGACTCACCAATGCCTCTGACACTGCCGTTCCAATTCCGCCCGAGGCGCCGATAATCAATGCATGTTCCATGTCGTGGGACCTAGTGGGCCAAGGCCCCTCTTCAAGCAACGCGCGCGCCCTTCCCGTGGGCCACGCATCTGAACGGCACGGTTCGGAATTCTTTACACCTTGTACCTGTCGCCCGGCGCGGCGCCGGGTTTAAGTACAAAACTCGGCATGACGATGTACAATCTATACAAAATATTTCGGGGTTTTCATCGGAGGGCATGATCCCTATACTTTTCGTATGACACAGCAGGACCACATCCGTTTTGGCCAAACGCCCCGCAATGCGGGTTGCGTTTCCGTCCTGCTACTCCTAAGCCGCCTCTGAGCGTGCCATCATCCGGCGCGACCGCTCAGAGGCTGTGCTTTTTCTCTTTCGCGCCAATGGCTTAGGATAACGAACGAGACCCGACATGACTGATGCTTCCAAAGACCGCGTGGTGATTTTCGACACCACCCTGCGCGACGGCGAACAATCCCCCGGCGCCACCATGACCCATGATGAAAAGCTCGAAATCGCCGCCATGCTTGATGACATGGGCGTTGATATCATCGAGGCCGGTTTCCCCATCGCGTCTGAAGGGGACTTCAACGCCGTTTCGGAAATTGCCAAAAATTCCGTAAACTCGACGATCTGTGGTTTGGCCCGTGCCAATCTCAAAGATATCGACCGTTGCTGGGAGGCGGTGAAACACGCGAAAAGCCCGCGAATTCATACCTTTATCGGTACCTCGCCCCTACATCGGGCGATCCCGAACCTCACACAAGACGAGATGGCCGAGCGGATTCACGAGACCGTCACCCACGCCCGCAACCTGTGTGACAACGTGCAATGGTCGCCCATGGATGCGACTCGCACCGAGTGGGATTACCTCGCCCGAGTCGTCGAAATCGCCATCAAGGCCGGTGCCACCACCATCAACATCCCCGACACCGTCGGCTACACCGCCCCCGTCGAATCCGCAGAGTTGATTCAACGGCTTATCGCCGAGGTACCCGGTGCCGACGAGATCGTGTTCGCCACCCATTGCCATAACGATCTGGGCATGGCGACGGCCAATGCACTGGCCGCCGTAGCCGGGGGCGCGCGGCAAATTGAGTGTACAATCAATGGCTTGGGCGAACGCGCGGGCAACACCGCACTGGAAGAGGTCGTCATGGCCCTCAAGGTGCGTGGCGATATCATGCCCTATTACACGCATGTCGACAGCCGCAAGATCATGAACATCTCGCGCCGCGTCGCCACTGTCTCGGGCTTTCCGGTTCAATACAACAAGGCCATCGTCGGCAAGAATGCCTTCGCCCATGAATCTGGGATCCACCAAGACGGGATGCTCAAGAACGCCGAAACCTTTGAAATCATGCGCCCCGAGGATGTGGGCCTCACGGAAACCAACATCGTTCTGGGCAAACACTCCGGCCGCGCCGCGGTCCGCGCCAAGCTCAAAGACCTCGGATATGATCTGGCCGAGAACCAGTTGAACGACATGTTCGTGCGCTTCAAGGATCTCGCGGATCGGAAAAAAGAGGTTTATGATGAAGACCTTATCGCCCTGATGCGCGCGGGCGAGGACGAGGCCAAAGACCGCCTTGTCATCAAATCCCTGCGCGTTGTCTGCGGCACTGGCGGCCCGGCTGAGGCCGAACTGGTCATGACCATCGACGGCGAAGAAAGAACCGCCAAGCAAACCGGCGACGGCCCCGTGGATGCCACCTTCAGGGCCGTGCGAGAGTTGCACCCCAACTCTGCGCACCTGTCGCTCTACCAAGTTCACGCTGTCACCCAAGGTACCGATGCACAGGCCACGGTTTCTGTTCGTTTGGAGGAAGACGGCAACATCTCAACCGGACAATCAGCCGACACCGATACTGTGGTCGCCTCGGCCAAGGCCTATGTGAACGCGCTCAACCGCTTGCTGGTGCGTCGTGGCCGCGTCGGTGAGGACGAAAAAGAGATCAATTACAAGGACGTATCTTAAATTCGCCCTTCTGATCGACATCAAGGCCCGGCCATTTTGGTCGGGCTTTTTTAGTTGGCGCTCGCCCGCGACCGCAGACGGTCCATGAACCTCTGGCGTGCCCCGGGAAGCGGCGTGTTGCCCATCTCGGGGGCCAGATGATTGTGCAGAAAATGGCCCGTCACCCGCAATGCCTCGATCAACTCCGCATCGGGTGCCGGCCCTTCCCCCAAAAGACAAGGCGGCAAGGGCAAGAGCTTGTCGGCCCATTCCCCTGCTCCAGCGCGTGAGACCGCCCGCCCTGTCCGCGGCGAGACAAAGCTCAGGTCATTCGCTTGATGGCCCATGACAGCACAGGTCGAGAGATCAAGCCCCAATCCCATATCGTCCAGCAGCGTCATTTCCCAGCTGAGATAAGCCAACGGCCAAATCTCGGATTGTCCTAGAAGGTCAAGTAATTGCTCGGTTTTTTCGTATAATCGTGTATGAGCCTCGCGCTCGGGGAGACAAAACAGCAAAAGCGCGGTGACAGTATTCAGTCCGGCCAATGATAACCTGTCGCCCATTGATGCGGCTGCGCGCGAACGCAGAGGCTCTACCGTGAACGTACCGATATGGTCTTCCAAGCGTGCCCGCCAAGTCAGATCAAGCTGCGCCCCCGGTTGGAGCACCGGGGCAAGTTTGCGCGATGTCCCGCCGCGGACCACCCCGGCATGCCGGCCACGATCAGGTGTAAACACCTCGATAATCGCCGACGACTCGCCGTGCGTCCTATTGGACAAAAGGATGCCTTGATCGCGCCATTCCATGCTCGCATAGGACACCAGCCATGCCGCAATGCCAAGGGGTCAGGTGATGAAGAAATCGACGCGTGGCTCTTTCCATCCGGGCGTGACCTGCGGCATAGTCATCGCGTCTTTCAATCGGTTCCGCGGGACGGTTTCAGCCATGGTCAACACCACATGCCCCAATTGCGGTAACGATGCCGCGCCCGCGCTTGACCGACTGCGCATGACCACCTGCGCCTCATGCGGAACAACTCTTTTCGTCCATGACAACCGAATGGAGTTCGCCGGTGAACAGGGTGTGATGCATGACGCCCCGATGCTGTTTGATATCGGGGACACGGCGCACCTGCCGCGTGGGCATTTCACCGCCATGGGACATGCGCGGTTCAGCTATGGGCGCGGGGTCTGGGATGAATTCTGGGGTCTGGATGAGGAAGGCCTGGCTTGTTGGCTGAGCGTGGATGAGGGCGATCTTGTCCTGCAATATCCTTTAAAATCAAACCAATACCCTGAATTGAACCGCGTTCCGCTGCTTGGGCACGTGTTCGATTGGAATTACACGCGTTTCACCGTAACCGAATTGGACGAGGCCGAATGTATCGCCCTGCGGGGTTCATTCGAAGACGTTCCCATTGTCGGTGATAGGTATACCTTTTTCAACTGTACCGCCGATGACATGCGCCTGTTGTCAGGGGAATTCTGGGACGGAGGGCGCGGTTGGTATATCGGCCATTGGCATGACCCGTTCGAAATTCGGGTGGAGCGCGCTGCATGACGAGACTGGACGGCCCCAAGGCAATCAAGTGCCCCTCCTGCGGAGCGGGCTTGGACGTCTTGGGCGGGGGCCGTGTCGTCGTGCAAATCTGCGGCTATTGCGGCACGGAACTTGACGCACTTGATGATTACAAGGTGCTTCGGACCTTTGCCGACATGGAGCGGCCCGAGACTCCTTTCAAAATCGGAATGCAGGGCAAGATCGACGGGGCGGAGCATACCATTATCGGCACCCTTGGCATGATGGAACGCTGGCACGGTATGACGTGGAGATGGGTGGACCATCAATTGTTTTCACCCACCCATGGGTATGCATGGCTGACCTTCGAAAACGACCACGTGATTTTTACGCGCCGGTTCCGCCGCCCCCTGACGCCTGCGTGGATGTCGACCCGACGGGTGGAAAGCGCCGAAAAGCCACCTGTCGTTTACGACGGGCGGGAACGGTACAAATACTACGAAACATCCACCTCTGAGATCACCTTCGCCGAGGGGGAGTTTACTTGGGTGCCCAATATCGGGGACAAGGCGACAACGGTCACCGCCATGTCAGACGCGCACATGCTGGGATTCACCGACACTGGCCGGGAACGCGAGGTAGAACGCTCCCGTTATTTGCCACAGGATGAGACGTTCACCTCTTTCGGTGCGAAACCCGAGCACCTCCCGAACCGGGTACACCCGTTGCAGCCCTTCGAGGCAGGCAAAAATCATGCCTTTTTACGGAACACGGCGCTTGTCTTTGCCGTGCTGGCCTTGGTGGGCATGGTTTTCGTTAAAAGCACCGAGGCCCGGCGCGTCGTGCTGGATCCGCAGACATTCAGCATCGCGGATTTGCCGCAAGAGGTTAACTTCGAGATTTCCGATACCGCCAAGCTGTCGGGACTTACCTTTGTCACGGATGTCGATAACAGTTGGGCATGGCTCGAGGTTTCCCTCTATGGTCCGGACGGTGCCCCGTTATTCGAGGCCGGACGCGAAGTTGGCTTTTACCACGGGCGGGACGCCGATGGACGGTGGACCGAAGGCTCGCCAAGCACGACAATTCTATTTCGCGCGGATCAAGCAGGCCTCCACACCGCAGAGTTGGACGTGACCGAGCAAGGTACTTGGATTGGTGCCGCAACGGCCATCACCCGGCTGAGCGTGTCCGCAGATCAAGGACGTTCAAGCAGTTTTTGGCTTTTGCTTTGCACCGGCCTTTTTGGTCTGCTTTTCCTGTGGAAGGCCGCTAAACCAATCTTGCACAAAAAGGCCCGCTGGCGCGGGACCGATTGGACCGACGAGGATTAAGCCATGACTCCGTTTCGCGTCATCTTCCTTTTGGCTTGCGTTTTGATCCTTGGGGGGAGCGGCTACCTGTCTTATTATGGCATTTGGCGCGAAAGCTCTGATTTGAACACCTCGGTGCGCGCGGGCAGCGGTGGTGGATATTACTCGAACACCCGTGTGAAATGACGCAGCGAGGACCCAATGGATCTTTTTACCGCCGTAGCGCTTCCCGAAATCGTAAGCACCATCGTCTACACCCTTCTGGGGGTTCTCCTGATGTGGGGCTGCTGGAAGGTGATTGACCTGCTCACGCCCTTTTCCATCGTCAAAGAAATCGAAGACGGGCACAATATGGCCCTCGCCATTTTGATCGGGTCCGTGTTCATCGCGCTGTCCATAATAATCGCCGCTGTCATCCTGTCATGACAAAAGACGCGCCCGTCGCGCGGCGGCGGGAACTCTGGCTTTTGGCTGCGACTTTTCTGGTGGCTGTTGCCGGACTGATCTACGAGTTGGTTGCCGCAACACTTTCAAGCTATCTGCTTGGCGACTCTGTGCGCCAGTTCAGCCTCGTGATCGGGTTGTTCCTGTCGTCCATGGGCCTTGGCGCCTGGCTTTCTCGATATGTCGATGAGGCGCTATCGGGCTTTGTCTGGGCGCAAATTGGTCTTGGAATCGTCGGCGGTTTCATGGCGCCGGTCTTGTTCTTTTCCTACGCTTTTCTAGGCCATGTAGGCCTGTTGCTCTACAGCATGCTGGGGCTGGTAGGTATCTTGGCGGGAATGGAAATCCCACTGATTGCGCGCGTGCTGGAGGGTGAAGGCGCGTATCGGTTTCGCTTCGAAAACGTGCTCACCGCCGACTATCTCGGCGCCCTCATCGCTTCGGTGGCTTTTCCAATCATCGTGGTTCCGTTTCTGGGCCTGATGTCCGCGAGCCTTGTTTTTGGGTGCTTAAACCTCGGAGTGGCCGGATTAACCCTATGGCTGTTTCGGGATAGGATTGTGCGTGGCGTATGGATCGTTTGGGCCGTTTCCATGCTTGCCTCCTTCGGCGCGCTTGCCAACTCTGAACGATTGGTCAATGTGGTCGACGCCAATCTTTACGAGGATGACATCATCCTCAATGAAGCAACCCCATACCAGCAAATCACAGTAACCCGGTTTCGCGACCGGGTTCGCCTGTTTCTGGATCGCTCCATTCAGTTCGATACACTGGATGAACATCGTTATCACGAGGCCCTGGTTCATCCCGCCCTGTCTCTCGCACCACGCAAAACCAAGGTTCTCATCCTGGGGGGCGGGGATGGGATGGCCGCCCGGGAAGTCCTGCGCCACAGATCTGTCGAGACTGTCACGCTTGTTGATCTTGACCCACGGGTCACGGAGCTTTTCCGCGATCACCCGAAGCTGTCACCGCTGAACGATCATGCCTTGCAGGACCCCCGCGTGGAAATCATCAACATGGACGCTTGGAAATTCGTAGATGGCGGAACGGAAGTTTACGATGTCATAATCGCCGACTTGCCCGACCCGCGCTCGATCCACCTGTCGAAACTCTATACGCGCGCGTTTTACACCTTGATGACACAGCGACTCTCGGCGCAGGGAATCTTCGTTACACAGGCAGGGTCGCCGCTTTTTGCACGCGATGCCTTTTGGTCCGTGGTTGCAACCCTGGAAGCTGCAAACGCCCCCGGGGCGGTTGATCAAGGTCTTTGGACCCTGCCCTATCATGTGCATATCCCGAGTTTTGGCGACTGGGGCTTTGTACTGGCCGCGCCCGAAGCCCTACGGCAAAACCCGCTTCAATTGCCGCAAGGCCTGAAATTCCTTACTAGGGATACTTGGCAGGCGTCCCATGTCTTCGGACGGGACGTGTTGCGGACGGACGTCGAGATCAATACGCTCCAATCTCACGCATTGGTCGGCTACTACAACGCCGGTTGGGACCATTGGTTCCGATGAGGCGCACGTGTCACTTCGGTTAGCTTCACGAAGTCCGGGCGCAGTGTTTCTTCCAGATGCTTGGCGGCGATATGGGCATCGGCCGTGCCGCACATGAAAATGTCAATCGCGGCATATTCCAGCTCGGGCCATGTATGAATGGATATGTGCGACTCCGCCAAAAGAACGACCCCCGTTACACCGCCACCCTCACCAAAATGATGAAACTTCGAATCTACAACGGTTGCCCCGGCCTTGCGGGCCGCAGCATGCAAAGCGGCTTCCAGCACCTCCGCGTCTTTCGCATACTGGCCACCAAAGTGGTCTAGGATCAAATGGCATCCGGGAAGGTGGTCTTGCACTGACATGCAGATTGTCTAGCCGAGGTTGATGGCATGTGGAAGACTGGATTAAACGCCCCAAGCGGCGCATTTTCGGTCAACCGTCTTGCGGGATACTCCAAGCCTGCGCGCGGCCTCAGCACGGTTTCCGCCGCAAGCGTCCAACACGTTCATGATATGACGCTGTTCAACAAGTTCTAGCGTTTCAATGGCTTCAGCCCCGGTCACGCACCCCGACCCGGCGAATTCCTCGGGGAATTGCCCCAAGATAACCGAACGTTCGATCAGATTGCGCAGTTCCCGCACATTCCCGGGCCAGTCATAGCGGCTCAACTTCAAAAGGACCTCTTCGTTCATATCGAGTGCGGGCAACCCGAGCATGCGGGAAAAATCGCTCATGAACAGAGAGGCAAGCTCGACAATATCCTCGGTTCGTTCGTTCAACAGCGGCATCTCGATTTTCATCACATTGATACGATGATAGAGATCGGCGCGGAAACGTCCTGCCGCGACTTCGGCTTCGAGATCAGCATTGGTTGCAAAGAAGAAACGCAAATTGAGCGGAATGTCACGTTCGGCACCGGTAGGACGTATGCGGCGATCTTCCAAAACGCGCAACAGGCTGGCCTGCACCTGTTCCGGCAATTGCGCGACCTCGTCAAGAAACAGGGTGCCACCATCAGCATGCAGGAACAAGCCGTCCTTGCGCCCGGCATCACCCTTGATGACACCAAACAAATCATCCGCGATGCGATCCGGCGCAATCGCCGCGCAATTGACGGCGACAAAGGGTTTTTCAGCGCGATCTGACATTCCGTGAAGCGTTCGCGCCGCAATTTCCTTGCCGGTTCCACTCGCCCCTGAAAACAAAACGGAAGTCGGCAATGGTGCGACCCTGTCCAACATATCGCGTACCTTGGCAATCGCTGGGGAATTCCCCAGCAACCGACCGCGCGCAGTTTGCCCGACTTCGGACAGTTCATGCTTGAGCAGATCGTTCTCGCGTCGCAGATACTTGCGATCAAGGGCGCGTGAGACGGCATTGAGAATCTGATTTGCACGAAATGGCTTGAGCACAAAATCCGCGACCCCTGCACGTAAGGCGCGAATTGCGGTATCAAGATCGGCATAGGCAGTGATCAGGATCGCATCGGCGAACAGCCCGATGCGGCGCTGTTCGGCAAGCCAATCCAGCCCCGTCACATCTGGCATGATGTTATCGAGAACGACGAGATCAAAATGCGATTGATCCAGGAACTCGGTCGCTTGCTTGCATGACGCGGCCTGCTCGATCCGCTTGCAATGCGGTTCGAGCACCTTGGTCAGGAAATTGCGCATACCGGGTTCGTCGTCGATAACAAGGATCGACGCGAGCGCAAGGTTCTCCCCATAGTCGCCACTATCAGAGCGCGTCCTGTCCTGAAGTGGCAAAGTCATTCGTTGGCGTCGCCTATGCGGACGGCATCACCCGAGGATACTTGCTCGGCGGAGAACCCCGCTTGATTTAGGGCATAATAAGCCCCGATAGTGATAATCGCCGTGGCGGCAAAAGCGGCATACATGGCTTTCATTTCAGTTCTCCTTGCTGGCTGTGGCGCGACGTAGGAATGTGATCAGGTCCTGCCGGTCGTTGTCTTGCGTGATCCTTTGCATTGGCATTTTGGACCCTGGAATATAATGATCCGGGCCAATGTCGAACAAGGCGTCAATGGTGTCTTCGTTCCAGATGATCTCGGCGTTTTTCAGTGTCGGAGAGTAAGGATATTTCGGCAGGGCGCCGGCAGCACGCCCAAACAACCCGTAAAGGCTTGGCCCCGCCTTGCGCGAAGGCGGCGGGGTCAATGCATGACAGATCGAGCACTTGCGCATGAATTGTCTTTCCCCATTCGGCATGTCATCGGGGTCGCGCAGGAAACTGCGCTCTTCCCCGCCGGCGGGGTCAAACTCATTCAGCATTGACACGGGCCAAGAGTAGACAAGGTCGCTCAAACCGGCAGCAAGCACATTCTGCCCATCGTCGCTGAAAGCCAAGGCCCAGACAGGGCCCTGCTGCATCGCACGAAAATCGCGGACAATCTGCCAGCTATCGGTATCGATAATCATAATGAAACCATGCCCGTCACCCACAGCCAATTGTCGACTCGGCGCATGGTGCGCCAAAGCAAGTATGGGGCGGCGATCAAGCGAAAAATCATAAAGCTCGTCGCCGCTTCTGGTATCAATCACCCGCGTCACACCATCCACTGCGCCATAAGCGAGCCAACGGTCATTCGGCCCAACCAGCACACGATTGATGCCGAACCCTTGGTCTATCAGCACTCGATCACTGCGAGATGCGATATCCCAAATGCGAAGCCTTCCGTCGGCGGAGGCGGAATAGAGTAAGCCATCTTGTCCGAAAGCTACCGAATTGACGGGACCATCGTGACCTTCAAGAAAACGCTGTTGACCGCCGTCCAACGGCCAAATGCCAATCGTGCCATCCCAACTGGCTGAAGCAAGGGTTTCCCCGTCCGGCGATACCGCCAGCCCCATGATCTTCCCCTTGTGGGCGTCAAGCCGCGTTTTGGATCCAGATTTCGTATCCCAAACCAGAATCGAGAAATCATCCGCCGCAGAGACCAACTCCCCGGGGCCGACAAAGATAACGGTGTTCACCGCCGCGTTATGCCCTTCAAGCCACGTCGGTGTTCGCGCGTCCCAAAGACCAACCGAGTTGTCGAAACTTGCAGTGGCGACCTGACCGGTATCCTCATTTACTGCAATCCCCATGACGGGGCCACCGTGCCCTTTCAGCGTTGTGAACTGCTGACTGGCCACCGGGACAGCGGCCAGAAAGAAGACAGCAAGGTAGGCACAAAACCCGCGCATCACTCTGCAGGCGTTGATGCCTTGCCCGGCGTTGAAGCTTCATCCTTCTCTTCCAGCTCTTCCAGCCACAATGAGTGGTGCTCACGTGCCCATTGCTCTTCGACCTCTCCCGAGCCCATGGCATCGAAAGCGCCCTCCATACCGACCGAACCGATGTAGATATGGGCAAGGATTATCGCCATGAGGACGAAGCTGACAATCGAGTGCCACGATTGAGCCAACTGCATTTCCTCATGCGGGGCAAGATCGGTAGGCAACGCGCCAAAGCCCAGCACTTGGGGCAAGCCCATTCCATTCAACACCTCGAAGGTCTTGGCGAACATCGGCAATTCGAACGGGAACAGTAGCGATAGACCCGATGCCGAAATCGACGCACCCAAAAGAATGACTGACCAGAAGATCACCTTTTGGCCAGCATTGAATTTCTTCGCGGGCGGATGCACGCCTTTCTTGAAGATGCCACCGCCGACGGCAAGCCATTTCAGATCGGTCTTGTTCGGAATGTTGTGAACAACCCAGAACACGAAGGCAAGAACCAAGCCCAACATGAAGGCCCAAGAGATATTGTTGTGAACCCATTTGCTCGCGACAGCGATTGTCGCAAAGGCCTCATGGCCGAAGGTCGGAATCAGGAATTTGCGTCCCATAAGCGAGATCAATCCGGTGATCCCCAAGACAATGAAAGATCCAGCCATCAACCAATGCGCAAAACGCTCCATGAACTGGAATCGCGTCACAGTGCGACCGGTTTTGTCGCCATCAATCGTGATGCGACCACGGAAAAGGTAAAACAGCGCCAACAAGCCCAGAGTGCCGACAAGCCCCCAACCGCCGTAGGTGATCAGCGGACCCTGACGGAACTCCAGCCATGCCATGCCACCGTCCTGAACCAGAACCTTCGCTTCGTCGCCCCCCGCCGAGACCTTCACATTGGCGTCGTTGAACCGCAGATCGCGCCAGACTTCCGCGTCCGAGATAGGGCCAAGCGGACCGAGGCCGGGCGCGGATTCTCCATCACCTTCCCCGCCGCGCCTGAAACTGTTGTCAACTGTCTCCCCCCGCTGGCGGGCAAGAATATCTTCCAAGGTTGGCGCGCCGCCTGTCGCCGAACGATCAATTTGCGGCGTTTCACCAGCCTCTTGAGCCGATGCGGGGGCCACCAAGACTATAGACAACAATAGAGCACACAGAAGACGGGTCATGGCGATCTGTCCTGTTCAAGAATTAAGGGCAACCCAGTCGGGCGACAGAAGCACCGCCCGACCGTTTGTAAAAGGCTTTTGGTGCGCGCCACCAAAGCGCGCACCCCGACCCATCTAGGATCAACCGCCTTTTTGTTCGTAGGCCGTACCCCAGCCCCAGGCACCGGTGCCGAAACCGCGTGCGACGACGCGCTCACGGTAGATGTTGGCAACGACGTCGCCATCACCGGCCAGAAGCGCCTTGGTCGAGCACATCTCGGCGCAGATCGGCAATTTGCCTTCCGCGATCCGGTTGCGCCCGTACTTCTGGAACTCGGCTTGGGAGTGGTTCTCTTCGGGGCCACCGGCACAGAAGGTACACTTGTCCATCTTGCCGCGGCTGCCGAAGTTGCCTGCCTGCGGGTACTGCGGCGCGCCGAAGGGGCACGCGTAGAAGCAATAACCACAACCGATGCAGAGGTCTTTGGAGTGCAGAACCACCCCTTCCTCGTTCTGGTAAAAGCAGTCTACGGGGCAGACCGCCATACAGGGTGCATCGGAACAGTGCATACAGGCGACCGAGATCGACCGTTCACCAGGTTTGCCATCTTCTATGGTGACAACCCGACGGCGGTTGATACCCCAAGGCACCTCATGCTCGTTCTTACAGGCAGTGACACAAGCGTTGCATTCAATGCAGCGTTCGGCGTCACATAGGAATTTAGCTCTAGCCATTTCCGTTTCTCCTTATGCTGCGCTGATCTTGCAGAGAGTCGCTTTCGTCTCCTGCATTTGCGTGACCGAGTCATAGCCGTATGTCTGGGCGGTGTTGGTCGACTCACCCAGAACATAAGGATCGGCGCCATCGGGATACTTGTGGCGCTGATCCTCACCTTGGAAATGACCGCCGAAGTGGAAGGGCATGAAGGCAACGCCTTCCCCCACACGTTCGGTGACCATGGCCATGACCTTGACCTTGCCGCCTTCTGGCCCTTCGACCCAGACATCGCCACCATCCCGCACACCAAGGTTATTGGCGTCACGCGGGTTGATCTCGACGAACATGTCCTGTTGCAGTTCGGCCAGCCACGGGTTCGACCGGGTTTCATCCCCGCCGCCCTCATACTCGACCAGACGACCAGAGGTCAGAATGATCGGGTAGTCTTTCGAGAAGTCCTGCTTCTGGATCGACGCATAGAGGGTGGGCAGACGATAGTCGCGCCGGTCCTCGTAGGTGGGATAATCCTCGACCAGATCGCGCCGGTTCGTATAGAGCGGCTCGCGGTGCA